>Ga0209098_1000118_pt1 | contig 86273 bp, 80 predicted proteins | sample AD_JPNHW1_MetaG_FD_184429 | JGI IMG/M metagenome (GOLD analysis project Ga0209098, IMG submission 184429) | Active sludge microbial communities of municipal wastewater-treating anaerobic digesters from Japan - AD_JPNHW1_MetaG (SPAdes) (version 2) | ecosystem: Engineered > Bioreactor > Anaerobic...
ATTTGGCCGAGGAGCAGGCCGGCCGCACCATTGACGAGATCTTCAGCACCGAAGGCGAGGCGCGGTTCCGGGAGATCGAACAGGCCGTGATTGCGACCTTGCCGGCCCGCGATGCCGTGATCGGCACGGGCGGCGGGGCGGTCACCCAACCGGCCAACATGCCGCATCTCCGGAAAGACAGTACCCTCATCCTTCTGACCGCGGACCCGGAGGTCATTGCGGAGCGGATCGCGACAGCCCCGCGACCGCCGCTCACCGATCTGCCGGCAGAAGAGGAGATCCGAAAGATGCTTGCCCGGCGCCGTGAGCAGTATGCGGCGGCTCTTGACTTCTGCATCGACACGAGTAACAAAACCACCAAAGAGGCTGCCGACCTGATCCTCCGGATCCTGAAGACCGGGGTTCCTACCCCGGCCGCCCGGGCAGACGGCCTCACATTCTTCCGGGGCGGGCGGCTTTCTGCACCGGTACTCCAGCGGCTTGAGCAGATCCTGAAGAATCCCCCGGAGGACCCGAAGACCCGGCTCGTTGGTGTGGCGGGTAACCCCTGCCTCCACAGCCGGGGGCCGAATCTCTTCAATGCCCTCTTCAAGGAACACGGCCTCAATTACTATTACACCTTCTTCGAGGACCCGGACATTGGCCGGATCATGCAGCAGGCCCGGGCGCTGGACCTAAAAGGCCTCTCGGTCACCATCCCGTTCAAGCAATCCGTGATACAGCACCTCGATGAGATCCCCGATCCGGCAGCCCGGCAGATCGGCGCCGTGAACACCGTGGTCTTCGCCTGCGGGAAAGCCCGTGGGTACAACACCGACTGGCTGGGCGTACGGGCGCCGCTCGTGGGAATGAAAGGAGCAAAAGCCGTGCTGCTCGGCGCCGGGGGCGTTGCCGCCGCTGCCGCGTATGCCATGACCGGCCTTGAGATGGACGTCACGATCCTGAACCGGACCCCGGAGAAGGCAAAGGAGCTGGCAAAGCGATCCGGCTGCCGGTGGGCCGCGTGGAACACCTTCGATGCCCTCCACCCCGATCTCGTGGTCAATACCACCCCGCTCGGCATGGAACCGGACACCCGGAGCCCGCTCGCGACCGATCAGCTCTACCCGGAGCTGACCGTCTTTGACCTGGTGTACACGCCGCCTATCACCCCGCTGATCGAGCAAGCCCGGGCGCAGGGCTGCACCACCATCACCGGCACCGGCATGTTTGCCGAACAGGCCCGGGCACAGTTCAGGCTCTGGTTCGGGATCGATCTCTCGGCATCAGCACTCAGGAAGTATATCCCATGAACACCTTTAACAGAAATTTCAAAGTCACGAGTTTTGGCGAGAGCCACGGGCCCGCGGTCGGCTGTGTCATCGACGGCTGCCCGGCAAAAATCCCCCTCACCGAAGAGCACATCCAGCCGTTATTAGACCGGCGCAAACCCGGCACCTCCCCGCTCGTATCGCCCCGCAGGGAGGATGACAAGATCGAGATCCTCTCCGGGACGTTCGAGGGGAAGACCACCGGCACGCCGATAGCCCTTCTTGTCAGAAACCACGGGGCGCACTCATCCGATTACGACGATCTCCGCACACTCTTCAGGCCCGGCCATGCAGACTTCACGTACCAGCAGAAGTACGGCATCCGCGATCACCGGGGCGGGGGAAGGAGTTCGGGCCGCGAGACGGTGGGCCGGGTTGCTGCCGGGGCCGTCGCACTCCAGCTCCTTGCAGCAGAGAACATAACGATCACGGGCAGGATCGTCTCCGTGCACGGGAAGACCACGCCCGCTGAGATCGAGGCGGAGATCCTCAAAGCAAAGGAGGCCGGAGATTCCGTGGGCGGCATTGCAGAGATCGTGGCAACCGGGTGCCCCGCAGGCCTCGGTGACCCGGTCTTTGGGAAACTGGATGCCGACATTGCCGGCGCCATGATGGGGATCGGGGCCGTGAAGGGGGTCGAGATCGGCGACGGGTTTCTGGTTGCCGGCAGGTTCGGGAGCGAGAACAACGACCCGATCACGAAGAACGGCTTTTTGAGCAACCACGCCGGCGGGATCCTCGGCGGGATCTCGTCGGGCCAGGACATTGTGGTCCGGATCGCGGTGAAGCCGACCGCGTCCATTGCACAACCGCAGAAGACCGTTGATCTTCACGGGAACGATGCCATGATCACCGTGAAGGGACGCCACGATCCCTGCATCCTGCCCCGGATCCTCCCGGTGGCAGAAGCGATGCTCGCGCTCGTGCTCGCCGACGCATGGTTTGAACAGAAGAAAAACAGGTAAGGGCCCGGCGACTCAGGGCCCCAATTTAATAAATTATTTTTTCAGGTCAGGTACTCTGCTGAACCGGATCTCTTCTCGTCCATCACCTTGTAGCTGATGCCGGCCGCCTGGACATAGACAACGCAGCGGTCGGTACCCCGGGTTCCCGTGGCAATGATCTCATCGTTCGGGACCGGCTTGTTGCCCTCGCTCATGGCATACTCTTCCACCGTCCCGTCCGACAGGTACACCTTCATGGTCACTTTCTGCGTGAACCGCTCGCCGGGCCCGCCCTGGTAGACCAGGTGGATCTTCGAGGTCGGGCGATCCTTGGACAGGTCAAACGTTACCTGCTGGTCGGAGGGCATCACTTCAAGGGGGCCATTATCCCCGACCGCTGTGGTTGCAATCGTACTGATCGCGGGTGGTGCGGCAGGAGCTGCGGTCGCCGGTGCTGCCGTTGGATGGGGCGTGATGATGATGGTGGTCGCGGGAACCGGGGCACTGGTGGATGTGCACCCGGTGATCAAAACAAGTGCGATGACAACAGCTGCAAGTGCAGCAATGACTGGTCTCATGCCATAAGGCTTGCAGGTTTTTCGTATTGAGGCTTGCGCTATAAGAACCGCAGGGGTTTCAGAAAGTAAAGATTATGCTCTATTAGAAATCCTCGTTTGCAGGAAAAGAGTGCCCCCCTCTTGCGCCACCAGTCCCCTGTGGGGGACGGGGCGCATTATGATGCCCCAGAAATACACTATCAACGGATCTGTAAAATGAATTTCTGTAATACTGAGGCATCGCAACGTGGGGGATGCCCACGCGGCGGGGGCAGAGCCGAAGGCGGAGCCCCCAAGAGCGTTATAATAGAGATCAAATGATCTCTCCAGAGCAAACAATCATCTTCCGAGCAGCAGGCTCCTGAGCTTGACAAACTCTTCCACAGAATATTGTCCTGCTGCGGTCGGCGATCCGGTGTGGCAGTACACGAACTCCGAGCCAAAGAGCGGCAGCAGGGCACGGGCATACCGCAATTCCGTACCCATGACACCGGTGATGATGGGCTTCTGTGCAGCCTGCGTAAACGAGATCAGTTCAAGGATATCCTCGCTCGTCTTCGGGGTCACGATGATCTTCGGGATATCCCCAAACGCCCTTAGTTCGCGTTCCAGAACGAAGAGGATGTAGAGCGGGATCATCTGGCCGGCATGGTGCGAGGCGATGATCTTCTTCTTCGCCTCGCGGATTGCCGCAGCATGCAGGGCGAACGGCTGCTCGATATCGACATAGTCTGCATACCGGAGAAGGGGTTGCACCGTCTTCATCCACGCATCGGCATCCCCGAAGAACTGGCCGCCCTCCTGCGCGGATCGCAGGGTGAGGATGACGGGAAGCGTGCACGCCGCTTTTGCCTTCTTCACGATTGTTTCCAGGTTTCCCTCGTACAGGTCGATGCGGAGCTCGATGAGATCGGCTCCCTGCTTCTCTGCCCGGGCTGCATGCGTGGGATCGGTGAGGGCGGCAATGATCTTCATGTACGTGATGGTTGGGGGCGGACCTCTAAAAAACTGTTCCTGCATCGCGGGACGATTGCCTGCCATCGAGTGGACTCTGAAAAAGGAATACTACGAGTGTTTATGCTCTTGCAGGAAACCATCTACTACGGCAATGGAACTCTGGGACCGCACTACGTCACTCAAGCATGTCGCAAGAGCTTTGGGAAGAGGCGTATTCTGTGCGCTCGTACTTCCGCTCATCCCGGTCTTCCTCTTCAGTCTCCCGCTCTCGCCCACGCTGGCCCTGATAGGCAGCGGCCTTTTGATCGAGTACGGGGCAGCCCCGGTGGGCATTGCCCTCGGCCTTTCCCCGCTCTTTGTCTTCTATGTGCTGGTCTGCACGGAGACCGGGATCTTCCTTGGGCTCTTCGATATCTTCGACACCATCGGTCATACCTACGAACCGGCAACACGGTTTCTCGAGAATTCAAGGAAGACCGTCTTCCGGTCGGCAACCATTGAGCGCTATGGCATCCTTGCGCTGGTTCCCTCCGTGATCCTGCTCGGGGTGTACATCAATGCGCCGGCCGCGTGGGTGCTGGGCTGGAAAGAATATCCCGCTCTGCTTCTGACCATGGCAGCCTACATTCTCGCGCTTATCATCACCATCCTCCTCTCCCTCGGGCTCTTCCAGGTCTATCTTCCGGGGATGGTGCCCTCATGAGTTTCGGTGCGGGGAATGGACAGAAGCTCCGGTCGGGACTCCCCGAACTGCTGGCCCCCGCAGGATCGCCGGAGGCATGCCGGGCCGCCATTGCTACCGGGGCGGATGCCATCTACCTGAGCGGGAAACGGTTCGGGGCCCGGAAATTCGCTGCAAACTTTGCGGATGCGGATATCGTTGAGGCGGTCCGGTACGCTCACTCATGGGGAGTAAAAGTCTATGTCACGGTCAATACCCTCATCCATGACCGGGAACTCGGAAGGGTGCTGGAGTACCTTTGCTGGCTGTATTCCATCGGGGTTGATGCCGTGCTCGTGCAGGATACCGGGGTACTCGCCCTTGCCCGGGAGTACCTGCCCGGGCTCACCATCCATGCCTCCACCCAGATGACGATTCACAACACGCCCGGCGTGCAGTGGGCAAAAGAGCAGGGCATCTCCCGCGTGGTGCTGGCCCGGGAACTTGCGCTTGCGGAGGTGGAGCGGATCGCGAGGGACACGAAAGAGAGCGGGGTGGGCCTCGAGGTCTTTGTCCACGGGGCGCTCTGCTACAGTTACTCGGGCCAGTGCCTGCTCTCTTCCCTGCTCGGGGGCCGGAGCGGGAACCGGGGCATGTGTGCCCAGCCGTGCCGGAAGCCCTACACGCTCGTCACCGGGGAGACGGATGACTCTGGCAGACCGGTCCATCTCAGGGAAATCCCCCTCAAAGACCAGTACCTCCTCTCCCCGAAGGATCTCTGTACCTACCATCACCTGCCGGACCTGGTCCGGTCACCAGTCGCATCGCTGAAGATCGAGGGCCGGATGAAGTCTATGGAATATGTCACCCTCGTCACCGCCATCTACCGGCGGGCGCTGGATGCCATTGCTGCGGGATGCTGGAACCCTTCCGATGAGGATCACCGGAACCTCCTTCTTGCCTTCAATCGGGGATTTACCGGGGGCTACCTCTTCAACGAGCGGTACGAGAAGTTCATGGGCCGGGATGCGCCGGACAACCGGGGGCTTCTCATCGGGAAGATCGAGCACTACAACAAAAAGAACCGGGTTGCCACGGTCCGCTCAACCCGGCCGGTGCTTCCTGCAACCGGGGATGGCCTGCTTGTTACCGACCCGGCTCATCCCGAACAGGAACTGGGGTTTGCCCTGAATGTCCAGCCGGTCTCAACCCCGACCGGCTTCACCCTTCCGGTGCCGGCCATGGTGCCCGCGGGAGCAATGGTGTACATCACCGCCTCCCGGGATTGTGCCGCAACTGCCCGGCGTATCGTGGCAAAACCCCCTCAGGAGCTGCGCCGGCAGATTCCCCTTGACCTCACCCTCACCATTACGCCCGAGGGAACCGTCCGGCTGGACGGTGTAATCCTGCGGCCGGACGGGGCCTCCCTCCCCGTTACCAGCACACCGGTCCAGCGCCTGGAACCGGCACGAACCCACCCGCTGACTAAAGAGCAGCTCGAACAGCAGTTCCGGAAGACCGGCGACTCCTCGTTTGTTATCCGCCGGTTCTTTATTCAGTATGGCGGCAACCTCTTTGCCCCGGCAGCGGTCATCAACGCGATGCGCCGGGAGTTTCTCATACGGGCCTCTGAAGATCTTCTGGCCTCCAGTCTTCCGGCTCCCGGGTCGGTCAGCGCGGCCCGTCAGCGGATCCGGGAGGCGTTTCCGGAGTCTGGTATAAGACCGGATACTCCGGTTTCCCCTGTTCAGAAGAACAGTCTCCCTCTCCGGCTCATGGTCTTCACGGATTCTCTTGAGGGCGTACGGGGCGCTGCAACTGCCGGGGCCGATACGATCTGTTTTGAGTTGCCCGTCATCCTTCACAACCGGCATACCTGCACCTCCACAACCCCGGATGCGATCCGATCGCAGATCCCTGCTGCCATCGGGATCTGCCAAGAGCAGAACGTGGAGCTGGTCTGGAAGTTGCCCCGCATTGCCCATGATGCCGAGCTCGACCGGCTGGTCACAGAACTCAAGGAACTCACCAATTGCAAGCTTGCCGGGTGTATGTCAGAAGATCCCGGTCTCTCGTATGCAATTCACGCGGAAGATCCGGCGATGCCGCTTTTTGCCGGCGCGGGCTTGAATATCTTCAACCACCATACGGCCGAAACGTTATCCCCCCCGTATGCGCTCTTCACCCTCTCCCCGGAACTGTCACGGGATGAGATCCGGGACCTGCTTGCTGCCAGCCACCGGGAAGGCCCGGTTCCCGGCTCCTGCGCACTCATTGTCCAGGGAAACGCAGAGACGATGATCACGCAGGATTGCCTGTTCCGCCTTGTTCAGTCCTGCATGGGAACACCATCCGGCAACCCGGGCCGTCACGTCCAACAACAACTCTGGATCCGGGATGACAGCGGGCAACGGTATCCGGTCACCACCGATGGCGCATGCCGCACGCATATCGGCAATTCCTCGGATACCTGTCTTGTAGAATATCTTCCGGCACTTTCAGGAATGGGCATCACGGACATCATTATTGATGCACGCAACCGGGGTGCGGCCTACACCGAGACCGTCACCCGGTTATACCATGACGCGATCCGGCTCTCCGTCAGCATATCCGGGTCAGCCCGCGAAGCGAAACTCAACGAGCTGAAACGAACACTTGCAGAGTTATCGGCTTCCCCATTCTCTCCCTTGCATTTCCTGCAGGGACTCCGGGATTCCTAGATCTCAAATGAGAGATGCCGCATCCGGAATACGGGTCGTCCTACACGGGTGCTCACGCGATCCCGACGAAAAAAAGAATATGGGTTGAAGCGATCACTTGTTCTTCTTCTTTGAGGTCTTTTTGGAAGATCTCTGTTCAGGTACCGCTCTCTTCTTTTGGATGATGACAAATGCAGCAATTACCACAAGAATACCCAGCCCGAGCCCAAGCCACAACCAGATCCCTGCATCGGTGAGAGGGTTCTCACTCCCCTTTCCCGTAAACCAGGTATCCGGTCCTGCCGTGGTTTTACCACTTGTTGCACCATCGGTGATCCAGATCCGGTCTTGGTAGGAGATCGCCGGGAAATCAAACCGGGCAGAGAAGGGTGCTGCACCCGTTGCCTCTGTCCAGGTGATGCCGTCCGCTGAAGACCAGGTATCGTTCCGTGAACGCGTGCCGTCAAACCCGCCGATCACCCACATCTTCCCGTCATGGACGGCACCTGCCTGGCCGGCCCGGGCTGCAAAACCGGCTCTCTTCGTGGTCTGCGTCCAGGTGTTGCCATCCGTGGAATACCAGGTGTCGTTGTATAATTTTGACCCCGTCCGCGCACCGCCGAACACCCACATCTTCCCGTCATGAACAAGGCCTGAGTGGCCGCTGCGTTCACCATAACCGGCACTCTCATTGACCATCGTCCACTGGACCCCGTCCGGGGTACTCCAGACATCATCCCAGGAGAACCGCCCGTCATATCCTCCCAGCATCCACATCCGGTTGTTATAGGCAACCACGGGGGTTGCATACCGCCCGTTGAACCCTGGTGTTGCGTTGCTCAGGGTCCAGTGGATGCCGTCCGCTGAAGACCAGACATCATAGAGTGCCCGCTTTCCGTTGTATCCCCCGATCACCCACATCCTGTTGTCAAATACCACCGCAGCCTGCTCAAACCGGGCCGGGAACGCAGCAGAGGGAGTTGCCTGAATCCAGTGCGCTCCGTCAGTGGAGTACCACGTATCGTTCAGACCACTCAGGCCCCCATCGGATGAACCGGCGATTACCCACATCTTGTCATCGAAGACCAGTCCCGCATGACCGGCCCGGTCAGGGAATCCTGCATTCGCGGTTGTCTGAACCCACTTCTCACCGGTTGCCGCCGACACCGTGCCTGCCAGCAGCAGGATTGCTGCAATGACCATACAATACCTGATTACACGCATCAGTTCACCTCAATAACTATGTCCCAAAGAACAGGAATATCTCTGATTGATATCATATTTTTGGCGTTTCTGCTTCATCAAGGTATTCACCTTTTTTCTTCGCCGCACCTTCTTGGGATCTGCCGTTCCCAAAAATTCATCATTCGGTAACCAGATAGGAATATGAACGAGATCTATTCTCATTATGGAGAACCTGTCATGACATCCCCCCTGATTCTGGTGAACCTGAAGACATACCAGGAAGGATCCGGCCAACGGGCACACATGATCGCCACGGCCGCAGAACGTGTTGCAGAGGAGAGTGGCGTCACGATAGGCCTTGCTCCGGGATATATCGACCTTCATCCCCTCTGCCACCACTTCAGAATCCCGATCTATGCGCAGCATGTCGACGGCAGCGAGCCCGGGGCACATACCGGGCAGGTGACCGTTTCGGCCATCAAGACAGCCGGGGCAGCCGGATCGCTCCTGAACCATTCCGAACGGCGCCTGACGCTGGCTGAAATTGAGAGTTCATTACAGGGCCTCCGGGTCCACAAGCTCCTCTCGGTCATCTGTACGAACAACGAGGCAACGAGTGCCGGTGCAGCAGCACTTGCCCCGGATTTTGTGGCCATCGAACCCCCGGACCTGATCGGGAGCGGGGTCTCGGTCTCAAAGGCCAACCCCGAGATCATCCGGCGCTCGGTTGCTGCTGTGCACACGGTAAATCCCGGCGTAAAAGTTTTGACCGGGGCGGGTATCCAGTCGGGGGAATGCGTCAAGATCGCGCTCGAGCTGGGGACCGATGGCGTCCTCCTCGCGTCAAGCGTGGTTAAATCCAAGGATCCAGTTGGTGTCCTCCGGGACCTGGTATCAAAACTCTGATCTTTTTTTTTTCAAAAAAACGGGAAGATGTGATGGGGCTTTTGATCTGATTCCTGCTTTCGATCACTTCAGGAACAGGTACCAGATCCCGACAATCACAATAAAGAGGACTATTCCTATACCGATCACGGTCATGCTGCTGATGTCACTCGTCTCTTCTGCCATGTAACACTCCATCCGTGGCCGGAACGGTCACGACAAATAACCATTGAATGCATCAGATATATATAAATTTGTATCGGGTTTGAGCGCAAATCCGCCCATAAAAATACGAATAATGTGCCAGAACACCCGGATTCAGACGATGAGGGAGATCAGGTCGTGCTTTGTGATCACACCGGATACCACGCGCCCGTCCATCACCAGCACCGCATGGTTCTGCTGGAGAATATTCACGACGGTCTCAACATCCATATCCGAAGGCACCGTGGGAAACCCCGGCTCCATAAAATCCTTCACCGAGAACTGGTGGGATTTATGCAACCGCTGCTGTTCAATGGCCTTCACGATCACCGATTCCGAGATGCAGCCCACCGGAACACCCCGCTCGATCACCGGTAACTGGGAGATATTGTTCTTCTCGATGATATCGACCGCCCTGCTGATGGAATCCTGGGGCTGGACGGACAAGACCGGGTTGTGCATGATTTGGGCGGCCCGGATCCGGCGGGGTTCGGCGCTGTTCAAGACCACGAGGATCTTGTTCAGCGTGCTGATACGGGGATCGACATTGCCCGCCTCGATCCTTGCCACCATGGACTGGCTGATACCGGCCCGGCGGGCCAGTTCGGTCTGTTTCATGCCAAGGGTTTCACGGCGCGCCCGGAGTTCCTCGGGAGTTGGGATATGCATGACTCATTACCCATGGTGATATGAGTGTATCAATGTTCCCTCTTGGGAAAACGGGCCGGCTCTTCCGTCATAACGCTCCGGTTCCTGCACGGGTTTCCTGGAGGTGCGTGGGCAGAAAACGATCCCTGGTGTATGATCCACAGTGATTTTTTCACAACCTGGTTTGTCCGGGTTCAGGAAAGCAAAATCCTATGTAGGGGATGATCAAATATCAGGATCTGTGAATCCAATCGATACGATGTTGGATTAGTGTTCTTCATGACAGCGTCTTGCGATAATGACGATACTGAAGAGGACCAACGAACGTTCCTCTCTCTTCTAAAATTGCCCTGTGCAGAACAGGGCACATGCAACGAATCAGGTTCCTGCATGGCACTCATTAACAGGAGTCCGGTAGCCGGCACGGAACAGCAGTTCCTGCGGTGCACCCTCAGGCAGGTCACGGGGCTGGTTGCCCCATGAACAGTCGGTTGCGCAACGGATCTGCCGGGGCAGGGCAGGCACTGGCAGTGCGTCCCCTCTCCGGTCTTCCGGTCGCCGTACCGGTGCAGGAGCCAGGGATCCGACCCGGAGCTCCGGTTCAGCCGGAGAGTAAACGGCCCGGCCTGAAGACCGGTCTTCGGAACAATGGAATCTCACGCGACATGCTCTACCGGATCGAGCTTGACGGGGCCTGTCACATCATCAGCGAGGACTACTCCTACAAGAGCGAGACGTATTATTCGATCCTCCGTGCTGAGATGGACGGAAAGAAAGTCAAGCCCTCCAGTGCCACGGTGCTCGATGCCTATGTGGTTCCCATCTGCCTTGAACGCGCCCATCTGGCCGGCATCCCGGTCTGTGCCTGGGACATCTCGCAGGGGTATGCACCCCTGCCCTCGCTGGTCTATGGCCTCAACTACTTTGCCTCGTCTGCGGATTACGCGGTCATCCATGACAGCGGGAAGGGAAAAGAGGTGATCAAGCACATCACCAACAAGGGAAAATACCCGTTCTGTTTCCAGAAACTGAACGAGGGGGCAGAGGTTGCAACCACCGTTGCCATCTTTGGGAAGACAACCGATACCGGGTCATGTATCACTGACCTTGCCCGTCAGGTCTACGAGCTCTTTGCCATCCCGCTCGTCACGATCGTCTACGTGCGGTATGGCAGTCACTGTTGTCTCTCGTCCCTCTCGCCCACCCGGTACTCCCGGCTGTCTGCGGCCGAACGCACGCTGCTTGCGGCCTATATCTCCCACCAGGAGTTCTTATGAGCCGCCTGGGTATCTTTGTAGACCGGAAGACGCTCTCGAACGCCGAACAGCTCACGTCGCTCATAAGGTGCCGGGATGTGGCCGAGAACCGGGGACATGATGTGGACTTCATCTTCCCGGTGGATATCCAGAAGATTCCAAAAGTGGATGCGCTCTTCATCCGAGCCCGTACGGATCCCATGAATGTCACCTATGTGGCAGCCCGCATGGCGCAATCGCACCATATTCCCGTGATCGATGACCCGGAGTCTATCCAGATCTGCGGGGATAAGATCAACATGTACTCGCACCTGATCAAGAAGCAGGTCGCGCTCCCAAAGACCGTCTTTCTCTCAAAGCACGACCTGACGGTGGAATCGGTCTCCCGGCTCTTCGATGAACTGGGTTCCCCGCTGATCGTCAAGGAGCCCTCCACCTCCTTCTCGCTGCGTGTCGAGAAGGTGACTGATATTGCCGGATTCTTCAAGGTGGCCCGGCGGTTCATCCACTTATCGGACTGGATCGTGGTCCAGCAGTATATCGAGAGCACCTATGACTGGCGTGTCGGGGTGCTGGACGGGAAACTTTTGTACGTCTGCAAGTATACCATCCCCTCGGTCACCTTCAAGATCCAGGCATCCGTGAACGGGCACATCGTCTATTGCGGCGTTGAGAGTGTGCCGGAAGAAGACGTCCCGCCCCACGTGATCCGGCTCGGGATCGAGGCGGCGAACGCGATCGGCCGCGGTCTCTATGGCGTGGACATCAAGAATACCAATGGCGACGCGTACGTGATCGAAGTGAACGACAATCCCTCAATCGAGAGCGGGGAGGATGACTGTTATCCCCGCGTATTCGAACAGATCGTAGACAACCTGATACCTGCGTGATACTATGACTGAAGACTGGCTTATCCGGGCAGAAGCGATCTGCCTGAAATGCGGGGGGCACTGCTGCAATGACGCACATCCCCCGATATCCGGGCATTGTTACGAACGGCTCGTTGCCGGGGGGGTGCCGGAAGACGCATTTGAACGGCATGGGTACCGGCATATCCGGACCCACGCTGACGGAACCTGTTATTTCTGGAAGGGGGGGAAGTGTGGCATCCACTCAATCAAGCCCGAGACCTGCCGGTCCGGGCCCTTCACCTTTGATGTGAAAGGCGATATCATCGAGATATTCTTAAAATACGAATCGATCTGCCCCATTGTCCGGCTCTTAAAAGAGGTGCCTGACGCGTACGCCCAGCAATACACGCTTGCGGCCGAGAGTATCACCCGGCTCGTCTCGCACCTGACCGAAGAAGAGCTCGCCGTGATCTGCCGGATCGATGAGCCGGAGACCGAGAAGGTTGCGGAGATTCCCCGCATCTATGCACCATCTCATGACCATCGGCACTGAACACGAGTATTCGATCAATGACCGGGAGTTTCACGCCCTGCCGGACTCCGACCGGATCTTAAAATCGATCTGCGGAAGGTACGAGAGCGAGATCCGGTTCGGCGAGGTGATGCTGGGTAAAGAACTTCAGAAGACCGTTCTCGAGATGGTCCCGCGCCAGCCTGCCGATGAACTAACCGTGCTTGAGGCTCAACTCGTCAAGGGGATGAACAAATTCAACCATCTCTTCAGCGGCCGGTACCAGCTCCTCGGCCTTGGCATGCACCCGCTCGCAAAGGTCCACGAGATCCCGGTCTGGGACCATGACGAGGGGGAGTATTACGAGATTTACGATCGCCTCTTTGATATCCGCCAGCACGGCTGGCTGAACATCCAGGCGCTCCAGGTCAACCTCTCCTATGAGAGCAGCCGGGATCTCGTTCATCTCTACAACAAAATCCGGACTCTGCTGCCGTATCTTGTCGCGGTCACGGCCTCTTCGCCCATGGTTGAGGGAGTACTGACCGGCACCTGCGACAACCGGCTCGTCTACTACCGCGAGAACCAGAAAGAGATCCCTCAGATATGCAACCGGATCATCCCGGAGCGGATTCAGTCCATCACGGACTACCGGAACCAGCAGGAAGAGATCTTCTCCGAACTCAGGGCCCGCGGTGCAGAGATCCTCTGCGAGGAGTGGGTGAACTCCTCGGGCGTCATCATCCGCTTCTCCCGGAGGTGTGTTGAGATCAAGGCGCTGGATGAGCAGGAGTCGATCCATTCGGACATGGCGGTCTCTGCCTTTATCCGGTCCCTGCTGCGCTGCCGGTCGCTTCCCGTTGAACGGGACTATGACGCGCTGCTCGAACTGACCGAAGAGGCGATCCGGCACGGGACCGGAGGGATGCGGGACGATCTCCTGCACCTGTATGAACAGGCCTGGCAGCATGCAACCGGCGATGAACGCTGCTACCTGCCGGTCATCAGAGAGCGGATCACACATGGGTCCCTTGCCGAACAGATACGCGACCGGGTTGCTGATGGCGGTGAGATCATGCCCATACTCTCTGAGCTGGCAGCATGCCTGCGAGAAAACCGTTCGTATGGCCTTCACGGCTGATGGTCCGGGATGACTGACGTTCCCGGATAATCAGGCTTAATTATTGTTCCGGACCAAGGTAGTTCAGGAAGAGATCTGATGTCAAACCAGTTGCTCTCTGAACCGGACGGGTATGCACTGCTCGCCGCACATGCCATTCCCCTGCCCCGTTACCGGGTCGTAACAACCGCAAACGATGCGGTGACGGCAGCTGACGCCATCGGCTACCCGGTGGTCATGAAGGTGATCTCACCGGAGATCATTCACAAGAGCGATGTTGGCGGGGTGATCACCGGCATCCAGACTGCGCCGGAGGCACGCCGGGCCTTTGAGCAGATTCAAGAGAACGTGCACCACCACAGACCCGGAGCAGAGATCCGGGGCATTCTCGTGGTGCAGCAGGTCGAACCGGGCCTTGAACTGATCGTTGGCGGGAGAACCGACCCGACATTTGGCAAGGTCATCACCATCGGCCTTGGGGGAAAACTTGTAGAACTTTTGCGGGATGTTGCCATCCGCATCCTGCCCATCGACCCCGATGAGATCGCTGCCATGATAATGGAGCTGAAAGGCTACCCGCTTCTTGCCGGCTACCGCGACGAACCTTCCCGGGACATCCCGGCACTCGAAAAGATCATCGGATCGGTTGCCACGATGTTCTATGCAGATCCCACGCTCGAAGAGTTCGATCTCAATCCCCTGATCCTGTACAGAGAGGGAGCATGCGTTGTGGATGCACGGATCTACAAGAGCGATAAAAACCCCCGACGCATCTCCCCGGTACGGGAGATGCCGGACAGCCTCTTTACGATCAATTCCATTGCCGTTGTCGGGGCTTCCTCGGATCCAAATAAGATCGGCTATGCCATCTGCCGGAACCTGCTCTCGTTTTCGGGCCGGGTCTACCCGATCAACCCGAAGGGGGGAACGATCCTAAATAAGACGGTGTATCCGTCCCTTGCCGCCCTCCCGGAGACCGTGGATCTTGCGGTCATCACCATTCCTGCCCCGGGTGTGCCTGCAGTGATCGATGAGGCTGGCGCAAAGAAGATCCCGCTCTCGCTCATCATCTCATCGGGATTCCGGGAGACCGGCTCTGCCGGGCGAAAGCTTGAGGAGAAGATTCTTGAGTCAGCCCGTGCGTCCGGCATGCGGATCATCGGCCCCAACTGCCTGGGGCTGATGCTGCCGCACCAGGGCATCAATACCAGCTTTGACCCGGTCTCGCCACGGCCCGGGCATATCGCCTTCATCTCCCAGAGCGGTGCCATCATCACCACCATTGTGGACTGGAGTCTGCCGGAAGAGATCGGGTTCTCGGCCGTGATCAGCGTCGGCAACCAGTCGGATCTCACCTTTGAGGATTTCGTCCGGTTTGCCGGGGATTACCAAGAGACCCGGGCCATCATCCTGTACATAGAAGAGATCCTCGATGGCACGCGGTTTTGCGAGATCGTAGCCCGGATTGCTCCGCGAACACCCGTCATTGTGGTAAAAAGCGGATCTTCAACAATCGGCCAGCGGGCCGCATCCTCGCACACCGGCGCTCTTGCCGGGAGCCATGAGACCTACCTCGCCGCCTTCCGCCAGTCCGGGGCGATTCCGGTCACCTCGATCCGCGAGGCGTTCCAGGCTGCCGAACTTGTCTCGTCGGAAGGGTATCCGTTTGGCACGCGGGCCATCGTCATCTCCAATGCCGGCGGATTTGGTGTCCTGTCCTCGGATTATGCTGAACGCTATGGTATCACCATGACGGAGTTCTCGGACGATCTCACACGGGAACTTGACGGCGTTCTTCCGGCACACTGGAGCCGGGCCAACCCCATTGACATGGTCGGGGACTCGAATGCCGACCGGTATGCCCGAACCTTCGATGTTGTTGCACAGCACCAGGATCTCTGGGATATTGCATTTGTGATCGTGGTCCCGTCTGCCATCTCGGATCCCGTGGGGGTGGCCAACGAGATTGTCCGGTTCTCGCGTCTCACAGAGAAGATGGTGGTGGGGTGTATGATCGGCGGGGACAGCATGAAGATGCCCGTCCATATCCTGCGGGACGCAGGGATCCCCAACTTCTCGGACCTGGAAGACGCGTTCCGGGTCGTGGGAACCGTCTGCCGGCACCGGTGCAGTTCTGCGGGGTCTCTCTGCCGGCACGGACTACCGTGAGGCGGGCAGAGGAACGTTCTTTAGGCTCTGTGCATCTCTGTGGGGGGTGACCGCGATGGGAGGAGATACAAAAAATACAACAGTATCTCCTGGCTGTCCAGTGATACCCTGCGGGGGGTGCCCGTGTGGTTGTGGTTGCAGGTTGTGCGGTATTCGCACCTCTCCGGGGTATATGTGGATGTAAAGAACTCGCGATCCCGCAGGTTCTGCCTGCATACCCCTCCGCGGTTCAATCGTATAACCGCCGGGTTATGTTAATTCAACCTCAATTCAGACCCGGATTTCTCCATTTTGTCTGAATTTTTTCTTTCGACCACGTTATATATATACATATTTTTCAAAATATCAGATAATCACAATGCTTGCGGACATCTGCATACCCTTAACGCTGAAGATCATGGGCATAGGCCGGCCGCTCTCTGAAGCGGAGCGGCTCACGTCCGTGATCGTCATCTGGGTTGTGCTGCTCTGTACCCTGTTGGGCTACACGATCGCATGTTCCGGTTCCAAGGGGGAGCCGGGTGGTCGGCATCGTCTCACCGGGTCAGTTTCCCGTGGCAACGCTGGTGTCACCGGTTGTGGGATCTTCCCGGTCGTGCCCGGGACCGCAGTGGGCTCCTGCCCCGTTCTTCTGCATTGGTAATTACCGGCCGGCCTCCGGCGGTGGCGTGTACTTCAGAGGTCTGACAGGTTCTTCCTGCCAGCCCAATTGAGAACGACCGCACCTGCCTTTTTGTGCCGGCTGTTCAGGGATCTCATAAGCGGAGCGGATGCCTCCCGTATCGCGTTCAGAAAAAAACCCAATAACCTGAAATCCTATGATTGAAAAGAAGCATGAAACCAGTACCGCAGGATCCGCACGGGTCCTGCACCGGGGAACGAGAGACGGTTTCGAAGTTCCCCCAAGACGTGACGTGAGTCGAACAGCGAAGAACTCTCGCGAGCTCTTCTCAATCTCCCGGTTCAGCAGAACCGGGCCGAGACGTGAGGAAGGTGTCGGGCCCCGGAGCAAGGGCGCTACCGGACCTTCTGAGGTACCCCAGCGTGACCCCGATTGGTCCGGTGCGGTATCTGCCGGGCGGGATGATGACGAACTCCGGTGGGCGCAGAAGCACGTGCCTGAGGATACGGCTCACCCCCGGCCCAAAGGTTCGGTCTTCCGTAAGACGGAACTCCATAATGCCTCCCAGGGGTCTCCCGAGGAAGAGACTGCAAAAACCCGGAAACGGATCCGCAGGGATCTCAACAATCCCGGATCGGGCGTGACACTCCGCCCGTTCGAGACGGCGGTGAGGGATCTCGTCTGCTCGATCATCGGGCAGCAGGATCTGGCTGAAGAGAAACTCGTGCTCCAGATCGCCGATCTCCAGCAGCAGATTTACGATCTCCAGCAAACGGTAGCTGCGCTCGAACAGAAACTGCCGGCTCAGGCTTCTCCCCCCACCGCCACCGAAAGACCGGAGGGATATGTATGAAGACGGTTTGCGTCAGCTTGCCCACGCGATGGAGAAATTTTTTGATTATCCTCCGGGACTTGCCAGACCGGCTTCCGGCCCGGTTGATCTACAAGATCGAACGGTATAACAAACGACTCGCGATGTTTGAGTCACAGGAGTGGTAACGATCAAGAAGCAACGATCGCGCATCCTTAAAGAGATCCCGCTCCACCTGCTCCCGCAGGCCGTTGCCCGCCAGGTCCAGGACTGGGGCGATGCCGTGCACCGCATCAGCGTGCGCCGGACCCACTGGCACCTCTTCAACGTGACAGTGCGGACAAAGCCGGTGCCCCGCGAGCTCGCAACCCGGGTCACGGTGGCGGTCGCGTTTCCCAATTTCCGGGACACGACAAGGAAGCCCGCCGCAGCCCACCGGCGCGGGGGGTGCCCGGTATGAATCCCGGACCGGAGCCAAAGGAAGCGATCCGGGAGGCGATCAAGAATGCCCTGGCGCGGGGGACGGGCCTTGACCGTGACCTGCTGTTGGAAGCCCGGTTCCAGTTCATTCTTTTCTGTGCCGGGCTCACGGTCTTTGTTTTGGTCAGAAGGACGCGGGTGCGTATCACGAGCCCCGAGGATTGCGCTGCCGAATACCGGCGGGACATCCTCCGGCTCCGCCGCGTGCCGCTCAACGGTGTTGTTGCCCGCGAACTCTGGCTGCTCTCCTCCTGGGGAACCTGGCAGTATTTCCGGATCCTTGATGACCGGGTCATCGAGATCCGGGCGGATGGGACGCCGATGGTCACGGAGCGTGCGGCTTGTACAAAGGGTCCGGCTATGGCGTTGGTGGCGGATCCTGTAGTGGTACCTGTACCGGATTCCGGACTGGCATCTGAACCAGCCCACGTACCGGCACCTGAGCCGGATCCCGCATTGGCATCTGTACCGGCCAGGGTGAGTCTGCCGGAACTCTCCCCGGTGGGATCTTCTTCCTCCTCCGACGAGGGGGGAGAATAACCCCCTCATTTTCAGGGTATCAGTACTCACACCCCCCCGGATCGGTAAAAATGACCCATCCGGGCCCGAATCGTGCCCCGTTCCCCCCATTCAGGATTTCAGCGACCGGCCGGTTAGGGGGGTTTTTGCGATGAGTCTTACGGGAAACTCCGCAATTGGCCCCGATTGCTCATCCGGGGATTTTGCGAGCGAAAAAACCGGCCTGTTTAGAGCTTGTTTAAATCGAGGATCGGGTGGCACGATGAGGTTTGGGCTGCGGAGGGGGGTGATCCGGGGCCCGGCCACCGCTATGGGGGGTCTGGCGCGATTCTGAGTTTTACGTCGGAGAATTTGGGTGATCTGACCTATTTTATTGGATCTTCCCTGCATTTTTGAACCATGCCGAAGAGAGCCAGGATGGGGGAGATGTGTTTTGGGTTGTGAGAGACAAGGAAATGCGGTAATCCGTTCTTCTCGGCTTCCCGAGAGAATGGTCAATAATATTGCTTGATGTATGCGTACGCTTTCCGGAATAATTCCTGATCCGTATGGAGATTATATTTCTTTAACGTCTGACGGAGAGTTTTCTGGATCTCGCGTTCCATTGCAATCGATTGTTTCCAATCCGGCCACCGAATCGCTTTCACAATTTCCCCATCAATATCATTGACAATCCTTTCGATAATGACGGGCGTCTTTTCCGTTTTTGCTTCATTGAATAATTCCGTGAGAGCGGCTTTGGCTTTCTTCCGCTCATCCTCCGGCTCCACATCCTTCTCCGCTTCAAGGACCTCCTTTGCGAGACTCAGAAGCCGCTTTAAGAATTCAAGGCTGTTGAAGAATCCCTTCTCATACTCATCCTTGATCTTTTCCAGTTTCTCGCCCAGCCGGATAAATTTCGGATTTTCGAGATGTTTCTGGAGGCGATGAACTATCCTGATCTCAATCTCTTTGGCTTTTTTCGGGTACTGGGCTTCAACCAGTTCCCTGAGCGTGTTTTCATCAAGGATGGATATCTCCAGATCATCATGTATCGCCGCGAGATGGGCGTGCTCGTTCATGATGTCCAGCGTCTTTGCGCCAAGGACATGCCAGATAAGTTTTCCGCGACCGCTTGTCGGTTTGACAGAGACATAGACCTGGCTCAGCCAGCGGTACGAGTCCTTGAATTCCCCAAGACAGTCATCCGGTGACAGCGCTTCCCATAATCGCGAGAGGTAGGAGAAATCTTCTGCAAATTTATCCTTGATCTCATTGGTGGGTAGATGGTCCTGCGCTGCCATCAGCCCTTCATACCCGGTTACGGATCGATCAATGCCCGGGAAATAATCAAGACATTTCTTCACGGCATCGGGTAATTTTTTCCGCAACTCCGCGAGGTTCCGGACAACCGTGAGCATTTCGCGCTCATCGAACATCAGCGACTGGCTTACCTTATCGAAGACCCCGATATAATCGACAATGAGCCCGTGAGTTTTTCTCGGGTAGGGCCGGTTCACCCGCGAGATGGCCTGCACGAGCGTATGATCCTTCATGAGTTTGTCGAGGTACATTGTCTGGAGGATCGGGGCATCGAACCCGGCAAGAAGCTTTGACGTGACAATCAGGATACTCAAAGGATCGTTCTGGTCCCGGAACCGGTCAAGGATCTTCTCCTGGTTGTCGCGTGAACGATCCCATTTCTTTTTCCAGTCCTCCGGATCACCCGGGGCCACGGTCATGATGATATCCGACATCTCGGGATCGATGAGTGTGTCCAGAGCTTCCTTGTACTGAACGCATGCCGTACGATCATAACATACGATCATTGCCTTGAACCCGTTCGGGTACACGTTCTGCTGGTAATGTCTCACGATATGCGCTGCGATATCATTCACGCGTTTTTCGCCATGAATAACATTTGATTTCTTGCCAGCGCGATTGGCAAGTTCGTTGCGTTCATCCTGCGTCAGCTGATCGGTGATCTTTCCGAACTCTTCATCGATTGATTTCTGATCGATGTGATATTCCAGCAGGTGCGGTTCGAAATGGAGGGGGAGGGTTGCCTTGTCCCGGATCGATTGTTCCAGCGTGTACCGGCTGAGGTATCCCTGCTTGTCTTCTTCGGCACCGAACGCCCAGAACGTGTTGTGGTCAACCTTGTTGATGGGTGTACCGGTCAGGCCGAACAGGAATGCATTGGGGAGGGCCGCCCGCATCTTCTGCCCGAGATTTCCTTCCTGGGTCCGGTGGGCCTCATCGACCATGACGATGATGTTGTCGCGATTGTTGAGGACACCTTCGGCTTCCGCAAACCGGAAGATGGTGGTGATGATGATCTTCCGGGTATCCTGCGTAAGAAGCCGCTGGAGCTCTTCCCGTGTTGACGCGGTAACGGTATTGGGGATCTCGGTTGCGTTGAAGGTCGCGGTGATCTGGGTGTCGAGATCGATCCGGTCCACGACAATGATGACCGTGGGACTTTTCAGGAGCGGATCGACGCGGAGTTTCTGGGCGGCAAAGACCATGAGGAGCGATTTGCCGCTGCCCTGGAAGTGCCAGATGAGTCCTTTCTTCGGGAATCCTTTCCGTACCCGTTCCACGATCAAATTAGTTGCGTCGTATTGCTGGTGCCGGCAGATGATCTTGATCTTCTGGTTCTTCTTGTTCGTGGCAAAGACCGTGAAATTTTTTACGATATCAAGAATGACGGTTGGTGTAAGGAATGCCCTGATTGTTGAGAGGATTGCAGTAAGCGTCGGGGCTTTTGGATCGATCTCCTCACGCCACGGGGCCCAGCTGTCGATAGGCATCCGCACGGAACCGAAGTAGAAGACCTTTCCCTCCGTTGCAAAGGAAAACGCATTGGGAACGAATAATGCCGGGACGGTTTTTTCATAGTTCTCGCTGATGTCGTACGCGGCATCGAACCAGCTCTCGGACGGCCGGACCGGGGTTTTGCATTCCCCGATGACGAGCGGGATGCCGTTGACGAGCAGGACAACATCCATCCGCTTGTTGGTTGATCCGATGGTGAACGGGTATTCGGTTGTGACGATGTAGGAGTTATTCTCGGGATGATCGAAGTCGATAAGTCTGACCGGGACATGCTCACCGTTCTTCCCGAAGGCCATGCTGTGTTCGCCGTTCAGCCACGCGGCAAACTTTTCATTGGCCCGCACAAGGCCCTCGCTCTGCACTGAGAGGTAAATCGCACGGAGCTGGTGGATGACCTGGTCTGCATTATCGGGATTTTTTGCAATCTCCGGGTTGATTCGTTTGAGGGCATCGACAAGCTGCGATTCAACGAAGACATCCTCTTCTTCCCGTGGCAGATCGGTGCGTGAGATATATTTCCAGCCGGTCTTGGTGAGATAATCCCGGATTCCGTCGCGCACGGTGTTGGCTTCGTTGAAACTCAAGACTCAGATCTCCTTGCTTCTGATAATCAACTGAATATAAAATTTGAGGCACGATAAATGGTGCAGATCTGATCATACAAAAAAAAGAAAAAAGATTACTTGTTCTTGGCGGCTGATGACTGTGCCCGTCCCTTGAACCCCTGGTTGCTGCCGGACCTGTCTGCGCTTGACTGAATCCGGGATGCTGCTGCCTTGTTCATCGGTGTGCTTCCTTTTGCCATGTTTCACCTCCTGTTACGTTTACAGAATTTCATAAAAGAATACTTATAGTGCTCAAAAGCGTAGACTGGATTAAATAACACTTGACTGGTCAAGTGAAATTGATTTGAGTTGACAGGTCCGGGACGTGTAAATCACCTGGCGTGCACGTCCTCAGCATGGATCTTCCGGATGTTTTTCGAATGGAAGCCGATCAGATAACCGAACAGAAGGTACTTGTTCTCCAATACTTTATCGAGAACGAGAGCCTGCTGATGGCAGGTTATACACCGGATAAAGGTGTCCTCTATCCGGATCCGGATACACACCAACCGCGATTCTATACCTACCCAAAAAGGATCGAGGATGATCTGAAAGGGAAGTATTCATCAATTTCGAGAGAATGGGCGGGAAAGATCTGTAAAGATCTTGAGGCTCTCGGAATTCTGGGTTATCACATGATTCGTGCGGCCCGTCAGAAACATCCCACCGAACATTATTTCCTTCAACACGGGACGGCACCATTTGTTGCAGTAATGAAGATCGTATTGGAAAAACCTGCGTTCCCGCGGGGATATATCAGCATGTCCTTTGAGTATATCCGTCAGCATATCAATGAAGAGCTTGTCAGGGAGATTCTTGCGGGTAAAAACGTTGTGATGGATCGATCTCTCGACCTATGGGACTGGACACCGGTTGAATCCAGAAAAGTCCATGATATTTATTATGCAAGACGGAGAGCCATTGAGTGTGGATTTGGGAGAGATAATTCCAAAGATCCCTACACACCGTCTTACGAAGCCTGTATTGAAAAAATGATTACGAAGGCGGATGGCACGGGGTCATTTCCCCATACACTCCCGTGGATATCCCTCCGGTTTCCGGTCTTTAAAGCGGATGAAACCACAGAGAATAAGATCAAACTTCTTCTATCAGAAAACAAACAGGTTTTCAAGGAATACCTGGGGCTTGACCAATGCCAGAGTGCTGTTTGGGAACATTATGAGAAGTTCCAGCGGGATCACTGGATTCTTCCCATTCTTGCACTTATCCAGTCATCGAGAAAAGCTCTGAAAGAATTCCTGTTCGGGGACTGGAAACCCTACGAGAGTGCATCGGGACCTACGAGCATGGATTATCCGATCTTCTCGTTCCTCTTTACGGCAGTGTACGATATTGCCACGACTCGCTATGTGATGAATGAAAGTACCATTCCATCGTTCCGGTTCCGGCCGGACTTCCAACATTCACCTTCCGCTCCGACCAACCCCGCCCTTCTGGAGATCGGGACAAATCTGAATCTGACGATATGCTATGATGCTTCGTTCGACACGGAGCATATTTTTTACGGTGCCGAGAACGGGGATGTCTGGGAGAACGATACCGAACAGAACTATGAAGTCAGGACATGGATTGAGATCCGGGCATTGGGAATAAGGTTAAAAAAAGAGAATATCCGAAAATTTCCCCGGTTTATTGCCGCTTTACAGGATCGTTCAAATCCCGTGTCCCGCAGGATTGTTGAACGGCTTTCCCACCGTATGCAGCATTTTATTTTATTCTCCCATACCGGCGAAAACGAGTTCCCGATGTGGGGAGAATCCCTGCTGACCGAACTGGACCGGATATTCTCTGGACCGGGGCTCTATGATTCCAATCTTTTCCCACATGTCTCACTCACCGAAGACGGGAAAAACCTCGTTGAACGAAAAGGATATTATGGGAGGGTTGATTCCGACAGATTTTATTGCAATGCTATTTTTAGATTTAACCGGATACTGTTCGAGGAGTCCTATCCGGATCTCGTGAACCGGTCTGATTATCTTAAGAGCGACCGAGAGCAGATGATTGAGGGAACTATCGGAGGCTAGTTATTTTCTTCAAAAATTTTTTTTAACTGGTAGATTTTCTTGCAGTACGGGATGAACAACTGTAACAGAATATAACATTGCTCTCGTGAGATGATCTTCCCGCTCGGGTGGCCGGATTCATTCCGGAAGTTCCGGATGATTGCGATAATACCGGAGAAATTGGTGTCGAGGTCTTCTTTGATTTCCGGTGAGAATTCGCCAATGTGCTGATCAACGATCTGTTTGAATTTGTTCAGTTTTGGCAGGATTGACCGCTCTTTGAAAACGCTTTTGAACATTGGTTCGTATTTTGGATTTCCTGCGATTATCTCCAATAATTGCTCAAATGAATGTTCAGCTGCGACACCGAGCATGACTGAGGATGACAGGAGACATCCACTACGAAATGCCTGCATAGCTTCTTTGAGATACAGGAGGGTGACTTCATCGATGTCAGGAATATTTTGTTTGATCACTGTTTCATAACTGGACACATCGTGGAAAAAATAGGGGTTCTGGTTTTCCAGAATCTTTTTTCCAAAACTCGAAACTCTGAACCAAGGGAAATTATTGTTTGAACCATCCAGTCCCAATGTGATGATCCCCTGTCTGAATAAATCCCAAAACACTTCCTGAAGTAAAAGATCATCATTCGTCGATAATCTTGGATCTCTCCCTGATATTTCTCTTGATCCTAAACACGGATCCCGTTTTTGAATTATTTCTGCAACCCCAATAGACAAATGAACGTATTGATTTGGCGTATAGTGAACCTGCTCTTTTCCTGCAAGAATATCAATTGCAATCGAACGAATTTCTTCATACGAATGATCTGTCACATCAGTCACCCCCGCCAAACAATCCTGTAAAAATATCAATGATCTTTTCACCAAAGGCATACAATCCAATAGCACCCGAAAATCCAATTATTATGTCTATAGCCAGAATTGACATACTTACAAAATTTTGTCCTGCTTGTGCCAATGGGCCGTCGGAGAATATCTGCATTGAAAGGGTTGTTACTTCGATTTTAAGAGACTCCACAATAATGGTGATAATCACATCTGTAAACAAACTGAAAATAACTCCAAGGAAAAGTACAAAGACTAATTTTAAAACTTCCTCATAACCATCATCGTTCATAATTTTACCCTAATATCTCATTGATCAGCCACATCTTCAGCGCCTTCGCCGCCACGACATTCGCACGGACAGCGGCAATCGTCTCATCGCAGCGGGTGAGGATACTGGCGATCTGGTTTCATTCTATAATCTCACTTCAACTTCTATTTCCACTCGCTGATTATTAAATAAATGTTTTTATTCTCATACGACAGGATTTATTTCAATGGATGATGAAAAAAACCGATCAGATATTGATAATCTGGATCTGAATACCCCGGATGACGATCTTGTATTGCAATTCAGTGATTCTATCAATTGGGGTTGTGGAATTTTTTCGATAATTATTGTATATTTTGCAGTCATCCTTGTTCTTTTTAACAGGGATATGATCATTCAGATTCTCTCATTTTTTGAAATTACAAATCTCGCATTTTTTTTCAGTAGCCTCATAAAAGATTATGAGATAACGGCGTTGGTTGCTATTCTGATAGCAATAATCACCGGTTTGTATGTCTATTTACGATTCTTCTCTAACATCAATCACAATGATTTCAGCAATGATATGGGCAATTATTTACAATTCTACGAAACACTTTACTCAACTTTTTTTGATGTCACAATTCTTCTGATTCTTTTTTTGTATCTTTTTTTTGTGAAACAGTCTCTGTGGGAATTTCTGATTGCGTTCTTAGTAATTTTAGGACTAGCCATTTCAATCAAGAAAATTTCCACTCCATACTCGAAAATTTTCCGGGATTACTTTGCCATTGAGCGGATGAATTCAATGCTGAATAAAGTATCCAAAAAAACCGGTAAGGAGTTATTCTCTGATATGGAGTCCCTGTCGGAACTCATTTTTTTCGGATTTATGAGAAGAAATTCAGTTTGGATTACCGGCGCTTTATTCCTGACCATCATCGTAGCGATACTGGGAATCGCGGGAGCTTACAATGTACTCACGATAATCATTCTCGAACTGATGATAATCCGGTATGCCCTTTTCCAGAGTCAGATCGGATCGCTTCCTCAGGTTCCGGTTACACTCTACCTTGATAACAGCGAAATTTTAAACCGAATTTTTATGCTGAAAGAGACCCGTGATTTTCTTCTGACACTATCACAATATGACAGATTTCTTATCGTCATGAAATCCCATTTGAAAAAGGTTGAACCAATTATTGAGTTAGAGAATCCCCAATAATCATCCACTATTTTGTGGCACCAGCATCTCATTAATCATCTTCATCTTCAGTGCCTTCGCCGCCCCGACATTTGCACGGGCAGCGGCAATTGTCTCATCGCAGCGGGTGAGGATACTGGCGATCTGGCGTTGTTCGGGGAGCGGGGGGATAGGTATTGAGAATGAACCCAAATCTTTTTGATCCACTGTTGACATCGTTGTGGTTTTTGAGAGATTCAATAATTGTTTTCTCCCCCGGGTACTGATCGAATAAAAGAGGACGTATTTGGGATAGTATTTCTCTTCATTCAATTTGACTCTCATTAAGTGACAATCAAAAATTGTTTTTTGCGGGAGATATCCGACCATACAACATTGTGCAATCCCCTCACGCCTCAAAGAGGATCTAACATACAATAAGTCGTTCTCTTGAAGTTGATAGTTTTCGTAATCGGCTTTTGAACATTGAACTTTTTCTAATTCTGAGATATTTACAACCGAATTTTTGTATACATCAACTACATTCAGGAAGGGTACAACAATATCGGAATTGTTTTTTTGAATGAATGCCCCATTTCGGATGGATTCAACAAGGAGGTCACTTAAATGAAGAACTTCCCATTTTTTAGGGAGACTTCCAAATCCCCTTACCTCTTGGAACTCTTTATGCCCGATCCCCTTGCTGAACAACTCCCGCATCAGCACCTGCTTCGCCCGCTCCGCTGCCACAACAAGCCGCTCGCCCTTCACAATGCAGTCTTCCGCCGCCCAGAGTGTTGTGGCGATGCGACGCTGCTCGTCCAATGACGGCAACCAAATTTCATAATCAGCGAGATATTTCCACTTTGTCCTTGGTGAGAGTGAACCCGAGGAAGTTCCCACAGCATATTCAAAAAACCGGTCATCCTGAACGATGAACGGTAAAAGGTCCGGAACAAAATTTCCTTTTTTTGTTTCAATCACGAGTATGTCACTCGAACAAATGCCATCGAAATCTGCGAGTGCAACTTTCTTCTGATACGCACGTCGTTTCCCGAATAAAATCTGACCCCTGTAAAATCTCCGGGTGAATGACATTTCCGGTGTAATCGGAGACCAGCGACAAATTTTCAGGGAGCCCGGATCAAGATGTTCAAGGCCGACGCAACGATCGAGCCCTTTCTCACTTGGCTTGTATTCATTCTCGGTGATGTTCCTCGCAATATCCCCTAAAGTAACCTTCGTCCATCCCTCACAGGGAATTCCATTCAAGGATTCACTCATGGAAACCGGCCTCCTTCAGCGATGTGAAAAGTGCATCAGCAGCATGATTCCGTTTCAGAATGCTTGCTTCCCAGAGTTCAGTCGTCTCTTCAAGCGTGTGCTCGTGACCGTTGCTCCCGGTGCGGGAGAAGTAGAGCGGGATACTCATGTTGCCATCGTTGGCAAGCACCTCGCTGATGGAGACGACCTTGGTAAAGTCATTGTTATCTTCGAAAGCCCGGTAAGCGTCAACAATTTTTTTATTGTGATGCGGTTCGAGGAAACTCTGCGCCTTCTCGTGCGTCACTTCATGAACGGCGTTGATGAACAGGATCTTCCCTTTCCGTTCATCCGGTTTCTTCATCCGGCAGACAACAACGCAGGCTTCCATCGGGGAATTGTAAAAGAGATTCGGGCCAAGACCAAGAATACATTCGATGATATCATCAGCTACCATCTTCTTCCGCATCTCTTTCTCAGCATCCCGGAACAACACACCGTGCGGGAACAGGATTGCACACCGCCCGGTCTTCTTGTTCATGCTCTTGATGATATGCTGGAAGAATGCGTAATCCGCTCGTCCCTGCGGCGGCACACCGTATATATTCCGGCCATAGGGATCGGCGGCGAACGCATCCCGGTTCCACTTCTTGATCGAGTACGGCGGATTGGCCAGCACCACATCGAACTGCTGGAGTTTGTCGTTTTTGAGGAACGCCGGCTGGCCAAGCGTATCGCCCCGCACGATCTCGAAATCATCGATGCCGTGCAGGAAGAGGTTCATCCGGGCAATCGAGGAGGTGATCAGGTTGATGTCCTGCCCGTAGAGTTTCAGGCTCCGGTACTCGTTGCCCTGCTCCTTGAGCTGGAGCGCCGCGACGAGGAGCATCCCGCCCGTCCCGCAGGTCGGGTCGTAGATCGACTCGCCCTCCTGCGGGTCGAGCATGAGCGTCATGAGCCGGACAAGCGTCCGGTTCGTGTAGAATTCCGCAGCCGTATGGCCGGAATCGTCCGCGAACTTCTTGATCAGGTACTCGTAGCCCTGCCCGAGCTCGTCCTGCGGCACACGAGCGAGCGAGAGGGTCTCTGAAGAGAGATGCTCGATGAGATCGCGGAGCGTCTCGTCCGAGAGCCGGCTCTTGTTGGTCCACGGGGCATCGCCAAAGATCCCGGCCAAGCGTTCGGGATTCTTCTTCTCGATCTCCCGCATCGCGTTCTGGATCGCGACGCCGACATCTTCGGATCTCTCCCGGACCTCTTTCCAGTGGGAGCCTTTCGGGATCGTAAACCGGTGGTATTCCGTGAAATCTTCGCCAACCCCCGGGCCGTACTCCTTCACGATATCCGCGTTCTCCTCATCGAAGACATCACAGACCCGCTTGAAGTAAAGCAGCGGGAAGATGAACTGCTTGTAGTCGCTCGCGTCAATATATCCGCGAAGAAGCACTGCCGCTCCCCAGAAGTAGCGTTCGAGATCCTGTTGCGAGATCGTCCCGGGCATCAGAGCACTCCCGACTCGGATAATAATTGTTTCAGCCGGTTCTCGGCCGCTTCGCACTCCGCTGCGGCGTTCTTCAGATCGGCAAGCGCCTCGGCAACGGTTGTCGTATCCTCTTCGATCACCGGCTCCACGTACAGGGAGATATTCAGGTTGTAATCCTGAGAGCGGATCTCGTCAAGCGTGGCAACACGGGAAATGCCGGTCCGGGTCTCGTTCGCAATATACGACGAATAGATCTGGTCTACGTGTTCCGGCAGCAGTTCGTTCTGGTTCTTGCCTTTCTTGAACAGTCCCGATGCATCGATGAAGAGCACCCGGCCTTTATGCTGTGCATCTTTCTTCAGCCGGAAGATACAGACACATGCGGCAAGCGTTGTCCCATAGAACAGGTTCGACCCAAGCCCGATCACCGCTTCCAGCAGATCCGACTCCAGCAGTTTCGTCCGGATCTTCCCCTCCGCACCTTTCCGGAAGAGTGCCCCCTGCGGCAGAACGATCGCCATCCTCCCGTGTGGCGGTGCCATCGACTTGATCATGTGCTGGATCCAGGCATAATCCCCGTAACTCGCGGGAGGTATACCGGCAAAGTTCCGGCCATAGGGGTCATGCTCCCAGACATCTTCACCCCATTTCTTAAGGGAGAACGGCGGATTGGCGATTACGCAGTCAAATGTCCGGAGTTTATTATCCTCATAGAATGCCGGGCGGCGCAGCGTGTCGTCACGATGGATTGTGAAATCCTCCAGGCCATGCAGGATCAGGTTCATCCGGGCAATTGATGATGTCGTCAGGTTCTTCTCCTGGCCAAAGAGCTGGAGCCGGCGGTACTCCCCGCCATGCAGCCGTACATAATTGAACGCTTCAAGGAGCATACCCCCGGTTCCGCACGCAGGATCATAGACAATATCCGTCTCTTTCGGCTGGAGGATCTGTGTCATCAGGCTGATAACGGGACGGGGCGTGTAGAACTCACCGGCTTTTTTGTTGGAGATGTCGGCGAACTTTTTGATCAGGTACTCGTAAGCCTGCCCAGCCATGTCCGGCTCGACATTACAATTGGAGAGATTGTGCTCAGAGAAATGCTGGATAAGATCGATCAGAAGCTGATCAGAGAAGAGCTGCTTGTTTGTCCATTGTGCATCGCCAAAGATCTCGTAGAGTGTGCCCTTGTTGGAGGCCTCTATGCAGCGCATCGCGTGAGAGAGGGCCTGCCCGACATCCTTGGTCTCTTCTTTTACCTCATTCCAGTGACACTCCGTGGGGATCAAAAAATGAAAATTTTCCCGGAATTCTGCCTCCACTTTGTTCCCGCCGGCTTCTTTTAACGCCTGTTTGTACTCCTCGTCGTACACATCGCAGATTCGTTTGAAGAATAGCAGCGGGAAGATGTAGGTCTTGTAATCGGCCTGGTCCACCGGTCCCCGAAGGATATTTGCGGCACCGAAGAGCCAGTTCTCCAGCGTTGACAGAGAGAGTTTTTCCTGAACGTCTGGTGATGATTCAAGGGTCTTTGAAGGTTTATGACCGCCAGCATCTTTTTTCTGAAGAGGTTTTTTTCCGGTCATTGTGAGCCTTCGATGCAAATCTTGATGTGATCTAATAGGTGGGCGAATAGTAAAAGGATTTATTTTTTAATCCGGTTTATCGACCGTTCAACCATCCGGTCATAAGCCCACTCAGGCGTCTTGAGCGTCACTCCCCCCTCTTCCCCCGGCACAGCCACAAGAGCGAAACCATCGCCGTAATCGCGAAGACCCCCATCACCCCGTACCAGCCCTTCCTCATCGCGAAGATCTCGTTGCACCTCCGAAGGTGGCCACAAACAATTCCATATCTCATCACTCACTGCGTTTAATTCGCGTTCCCTTTACTCAGCTCCGCAAACCCATCTCGTATAACCTTCGCTATCATTTTTCTCCGTAGCTCAAGGAACACAGGATAATCCAAGGTTTCCCAGTTTTGGGGGAGGGCATGCCAATAGTACATCGAATTGTTCTCGGCTTCGGTAAATCTCTTGAGATATTTCGGCAAATATGTCGAAGGAGCATGGTCGGTAATCGCAATATTATCCGTCCATTCCACGAGAGCAAAGTTTGCAATCTGGTTGATCTCTTTGGTATCAGAAATCCCAATTGATTTCAGATAATTTTTCGGGAAGAGATGGTGACGTTCTGTAGACGATTTTTTTGCTTTGATCGCTGGGTCTAGGAGTTCTGGGACTTTCATTTTGGAAAACAAGACCTTGGCATCGAGCAGATTGAGAGCAGAATAATAGGCAAAGAGAGATGGGCTTCGTGCGGATGATGTAGCGAGATCATTGGGTAAGGTGATATTCCAATAATCGTCAGTAAATGTATCATTGATGATCAGATTCAGGACATTACAGAATCCGTTCGCGTCTTTCACATTCCTTAATCGTGCGAGATCTGCTTCCATCGCACCTTCCGGAGATGTCGTATAACGCCCGGTCAAGGAGGTCATGAAAAACCACCGGGCAATGCAATCCCGGAGTTCAAATGGTTCGACCTTAAAGCCATTCTTCCCGATCAGGTACATGGTGTAAGCATAGATCAACGCCATTTGGGACGTGATCATAATGTTGCTCCGGTATCCTGCCCGAATAAGAACTTTCATAAATTCATGCCAGTTCTGCAGGTTCAGAACAATTTCCTGGGCATCTTTGAGCACATTGAATTGAGTGAGTCTGCGTTCATCCGAGAATTGACCCGTGTCAAGATCTTTTCCCCGTAACAGTGAATATACGTGTTGTAAACGAGCGCGTTTGAATCCCAGACCCACGCCTACCCGCAATAACTGGTCTGGTTCCGGCTCAATGAAATAATTGAACGGCGACGACGTTTTTGTTGTTGGTTTTCGTGAATCCCGACAGAACTGTTCGAGATCGGCCCGACCCTTATCCCAGAATACCGACATCAAGGTAAGGATGAAATCTGCCTGTTTGAGAGTGACACCTTTACTGTTAATCCGGACAAAAATATCTGCAACCTGCTCTTCATTAACATTATAAGAGAGCTCCATGGCTGTGAAGGGATAATTCTGGAGATCATATAAAGCATCAATTTTTTCTGTGATATCATCCTCATCAGATTCAGTTAGCGGATGGGTCTCTTTCAACCGTGCTATATAATCCTTAACAAATCTGTTCCGGCTTGTCTGACCCGACCAAAGTTGGGAAATATCAGGAATAAATTCGGGATCAATGCTGATTGCAGCATCAGTTACTTCAAAATATTCGTCTCGTGGTCTGAATGCAATGTTTATTGAAAACGGTTTGAAATCATCTGTCATCACAGGTTTTCCTTTGAGGACTGAATATAATGAAGTGAGTCGTTGTTGACCATCGACGATAAGCAGGCGGGGAACTTTCTGTTTTGAATCTGTTCCAATTTGTCGGGTACCTTCAGCAAGAGAATTTGACCAGAACAAGAGATATCCGACAGGAAAACCTTTGTACATCGAGTCAAAAAGATCACGGACTTTTTTTGGAGTCCAGACGAATGGTCTCTGTATATCAGGAAGACCAATCTCACCCATATCGATATCCTGAATGAGTTTTGATAGTGAATAACTGACTTCTTTAAACAAGGTTTGTTTCATGAGATTATTCCCCTAGATGGACAATAATTTGAATCTATATGGGAACCGTTAAGGATTCCGATTTAAAGTTGACTTAAAAAAAAAACTCCGGGGTTAGCCCACGCGGCTGGGGCGCGAGCCCCAATGAGCGTCACTCCCCTTTACACCAAAAACAACCGTACCACAGACGATCCATCTGCGACCTTCATCCGCACAACATTTACAGGTTTGAGCGGGTTCATTTGATAATTCCAGTTTTTTGTACTCATCGTTCCCTGATTCCAGGTTACGCCGGTTGGCCAGGTGTCCGGGACATTACGGTTGAAAAATACCGCTGTGCCAAATACCGGGCAGTTCCACTGACGTGCGGTTCCGGCAAAACCATGACGGGCAAAATAGGATTCACCTGAAGGCCCCTGCCCTTTTGGATAGAAACAATGGGCTAACTCAATAAAACCGGTTACTCCTGGATTTTTGATATTCTGATTTTTGATCCCGAATCCATCATAGCACATTCCGAGATAGAATGAAGAGTTGCCGAATTTGAAAATTCGGGATTTTCCATTTTCTGTGATATTGAAATTTCCGGCAAGGTTGACATGTCCCCGTTCAGCTTTGGCTGGGTAGAATTTTTTTCCAAGAGCTATTATTCCCGTTCGATCAATTGCAACGGCAATCTGATCTCTTGCATATCCCTCATGATCTACAGAACCGTCAATCCCAAAACAAACGATGACATTATTTTTGATAGTTGCGAGATACGAGGAAATTGCAGTTTCAATCAGTGAATAAATTGAAGACGGGTGAATATCTCCCGTATAAAACATTCCCGCAGGAAAAACAATAATACCATTTTTGAGATTTTGTGAAGTAAGATGTAATACAACAGATTTCAGGGATTGCAGTCTTGTCTGATTATCATATTGATTATCGTTCGCTGATTCGAGGATTACCGTGGCAAGCAGATCGTTGGAAATAGATGAGCACGGAATATTCATTGCCGATGTTAAAACCGGATCTGTTTTCACAAAATTTTCTGAAGGTTTGTATTTTTGAAGATTAATCGGAACAAGTTTTCTCATGCTGTCACAATGGATACTGCTATTTGATTGACGTTATTCCTTTGGATTTTCAATATCGTAAAAAAATGTTTTCAAATAAGGGGTTAGCCCACGCGGCTGGGGCGCGGAGCCCCAATGAGCGTCACTCCCCCCTCTTCCCCCGGCACAGCCACAAGAGCGAGACCGTCGCCGTAATCGCAAAGATCCCCATCACCCCGTACCAGCCCGTCCCCACTGCACAGTCATACATTGGCCCCAGCGCGAAGATCTCGTTGCAACGGAAGAAGATGAAGAACATCATCTCCAGGATCATCGCAACCGACACACCCAGGATAACCCAGGGTCCGTACTTGTCCAGGAGTTCCCATTGCCGCCCGCTTGCCATGACAGGAAATAGTATCCGGTACATGAAAAAAAAATTCCATTCATGGGGGGAGCGAGCCCACGCGGCTGGGACGGTTGAAGGCCGTGGAGAAGATTTTCATCAGAAAATCTTGGACTGCGCGGAGTCCCTTTTGAGCCTCATCCCCCCGACACATTCCAGCAGAACTGCCGGGCCGCCATCAGGAGATCCTCACGGGATGAGAACTGCGCTTCATTCCATCGCGGACGACAGGACTTCACAAGCCCCCGAAACAGGCTGGCGGGCTTGGATCCCTCCTCAACAACCACACCATCACCCGCAATTGTCCCACAGCCTGTGGGATGAATGCACGACCAGGCAGCCCGTCATACCTGTTCCCCCCGTATCGCAAACCTCTGCCTCGCCGCCACCACCGCTGCTTTCAGTCGCCGTTCCAGCAGATCCCGGGGTGGGAGTTCCGTGAGGTACTCCGCTACGCGGATACCACTCTTCTCCAGTTCGAGGAGCTCGATATGCTCAGTCGATTTACCGGCACAGAGGATCAGACCGATCGGTGATTCCTCCCCGGAGGGCCGGTCATACTTGTTCAGCCATCGCAGATAGAGCTCCATCTGTCCTTTGTCGGCAGCCTGGAATTTACCAAGTTTCAGATCAATGGCAACGAGCCGTCGCAACTTCCGGTGATAGAAGAGCAGGTCGATGTAATAGTCCTCGGCGTCAACCGTGATACGTTTCTGCCGGGCAACAAAGGAAAAATCCGTACCGAGTTCAAGGATGAACCGCTCCAGATCACGGAGGATTGCGGATTCGAGATCACGCTCGGAAAAGGTGTCATCAAGCCGGAGAAAATTGAGGAAGTAGGGGTCGCGGAAGACCAGATCGGGAGTAACGCGGTCAGCTTCCGTGAGTTTTGCCAGTTCCTGACGGATAAGTTCTTCCGGTTTCTTTGAGATGGCTGTGCGCTCAAAGAGCATTCCATTGATTTTATCCCGGAGCGTGCGGACATTCCATCGTTCAATCCGGCACAAGGCAGTGTAATATTCCCTTGCGAGAGGATCACCGATTTTGATCAGTTCGACAAAATGGGACCAGCTCAATTGTTGCGACAGTGTCTGGACAATTTGTTCCTCGGGATAGACGGTTGAGAACTGTATCATCCTGAAGATCTCGGTCCGTTCAAATCCCTTCCCGTATTCCCGGGTCAATTGTTGCGACAGTGTCGCGACAATCTTTTTCCCGTACGGGGCCCGCTCTTTCCCGAGAATGTCTTTTTGAATTCTTGAACCGATACTCCAGTTTCTCAGGATGAGTGTGGCATTGACACCAACAGCCGCCCGGATACGGGCGGTTTCGATCATACTCCTTATATCCCCAAGGAGGCTGGGGAAGCCAGAGGGGACATCGTTCTCTATCGGCTCTTTTGCAGCCAGGTGATTGCTCTTCGCAGGGAGTTTTTCACCGGTCTTATTCATAGCCGGTACCCCGGTTCGTATTCTCGTTGTGTGCGCCGTCCAGTAAATACACCTGATATATATTTTAAAAAAATAAGGCCGATGACCACGTGCTTGTGCACAATGGCATCCAATTTGTTGCGGAGCTTATCCGCCCTCTTCCAACACGCGGTTTCGAATCCAAGGGTGGCTCCGCTTTGAGAGTTTGTCGTCTGGCAAGGCACGCGAAATCATCTCACACTGTTCGGTCAATGAATCCTGTGTCTTCATTGAATAAATAGTTATGAAATTAAGATTTCAAGGGAGATTCGAGATAGCGGCCCCTTCGGAAATCTCTAAAAAAACTTTATACCGGATACTTAATGAGCAGAATTCTATTATCCAGTTGTTTTCAGATCCGTTCAAATTCAAGCAGTAACTGTCAACGATAATCCCACCAGTCAAGTATATATGACTGGTGCGCTGATGGATACATAGTCAAAAAAAGTTGATCATACGGGAGGACAGACAGATGCACGATGAAGCAGTGGCAGAATATCTCGGTGCGATCCCCGGGGAGATCCGGGATGCGGTCAGTGAACTTTCAAGCCCGCAGCGGTGGGCCGTCTTTTTAGCAATCCTGAAGGAGGACCGGTACTTCAACGAGCTCCGGCGCGAACTGGGGATCTCCGCTGAGCAGCTGGATAATATCCTGAACCGGCTCGTCACCTGCGGGCTGGTCTTCAAGGAGATGGAATCCCCGGCCGGGATCGGGGACCGGAAGAAGTCCCGGTATACGGTCACCCCCGCTGGCGAAAAGATCGTCCGCTGCCTGCTCGAAGGATTCCTGCCGGAATCCTCTACCCTGCATGAGAGACCCACATATCCTATTACAAGCCCGCGAAAAAAGAACGGGATGTCCGTCTATGATCCCGGCGATGCCTCCTTCAGCGAGAAATACCATCGATCGACCAAAGTCCGGGTAACCGGAGCCGGCAAAGAAAAAATTGTTATCCCTGAAAGAAAAGCGGGAACCCCACGGGCACATACAGCGAGAAAGATACCCGCCCGGTCCCCACGAAAGATATCATCCACGTAAGCGTACCGGATCCAATATTCTTCTTTTGCATCCCTCCGTGAAGAAACACTGCGGCTTTTCGTCGATAAAGATCCAATGACACAAATTTTTGTCAAAATCATCCGGCCAATTAATTTCTTCCATTTGCTTTCAATCCTTTAGAAAATCCCCCATTTTCCATTTTCAGAATTTATTCAGCCAAGCCCATCTCCTTACAAAAACCATACTGGTATGTCAAAGGGCTCCAAGACGCGGGCAAGAGAAAACACCCTTCCCGTCCGGTGAAACCTGCGCAGGAATCACCGGGAAATCTACCGGGATCCAAAGAACGGATCCTTCAAACCAACGAGGAAACCAACATGGCAGATTTCGTACAGAAAACAACCATCAAGTCAGCGGTTCGCACCCTTGCGAACCCGATTGCAGACGTAACGGCGTTCAACACGATCGTCCAGTCGGTCATCACCGACAACCCGTTTGCATGCACAGCCTATGAGACCGCCGGCGTCAACCACCAGCCGGTAGAGAAGAGTAAGGAGACCTACGTGGCGAAGATCATCTACCAGGACAACGACGCGAGGACCGTGGGGAACCAGTCCGGCAGGTTCGACACCATTGCCGGGTTCACGGCCGGTGCAACAGCACTGCTCGCAGACACCGCCCTCTCCACGGCCCACGGGGGCACGGCAATCCATGATCTGGCCCACGACACCTATGCGGCCACCCTGAAGTGCCACGATGCCAACGGGGAGATCTACATGGTCACCTTCGGGCGCGACAGCATCAGCCTCACCTCGTACTCGGACGATGCGATCCGGACACGGGTCGAGACCTGGGCCGACACGGTGACGGCGCTCGCTTGAAGCGGGCTCGCCGGACACGAAAATTACGGAAGAGATCTGACGCTCTCGGGGCTGTCGCCCCGCCGCGTGGGCACCCCCGGTTGCGATGCCTTGGAATTACCGATACAGGGAATCCTTTCGGTGTACAGGGAATCCGGCACTATCCTAACTGGGGGATGCCCACTAAGGCGGGGGCGAGACCTTGTGTCGAAGCCCAGAGGAGCGTCAGAGATCATCCGGATTTTTTTCTCGGAGGCACACACCATGGAAACAGAAATCTTAGGAATCATCCTCGGGGCAGTACTTCCGATCTATCCCCTGCTCTTTGTGATCTACCAGAAGATCGGGAGGTATGACGAAGTCGTTGAGGAGTTCAAACGACTGAGAGACGAACACGAACTGACAAAGGAGGTGTATCATGGAATCTGAAATCGCACCGGTCGCGACCGTGACCGGCCTGTACCGCGGGACCTTCAATGGCCTTGAACCGCTCACAAAAGAGACGCCGCTCACGCTCGATGACGTGCGGCGAAACCCGGTCTTCTACGAGCTGGAACTCCAGCCGGACCGGGAAGACGACAACCTGATCGTGGATATCATCTACGACAACATGAGGCCGCTGCGGCTGTCGGACCTTCTCCGCGGAACCGACATCCCGCGGGGCGTCCGGTTCTGGCCGGACTGGTTTGAGATCCCGCACTACCGGGAGATGCGCGACATCGACGGCCGCAGGGTCTACCCGCGTGCGCCGGGCATCCACACGGTACGGTTCCGCACGGCCCGGAGAAAGATGGGGCTTGCCCGGGACTTCAGCCCGGCCAATGGCGGGTACACGAGCCCGGTCTTCGAGCTCACCATCGCTGCGGAGCGAAGCGATGACTGATGATGTGGGTCCATCCGGGTTCGAAGGTCAGCAGATGCCGACCCTCTCATGTTCGGGGTTTGAGACCCACTCCAATTCCGAATCAGGAGGCTAGCCAATGTTCGAGCATGAGATGCAGACCCGAGCCGCTATCTGCGGTACCGGGCTCCTGCTTGCGCTCATTTTTCTCTTCGCCCACCTGCCGCTCATCCTGCTCATCGTACCGGTAGCAATCCTCTTCCTCGGCCTCGTTGCCGATCCGGAGGAGACGCACGCGGTCTGGTATGGGATGCTCTCCGTTCTTGGCATCTTCGAGATCGCAGCACTGACCGATGCAGAGCACCTGAACTATGCAGAGAAAAAACATTACTTCTGGTTCGGTGAGGTCGGGATGGCCGCGATCCTGGCCGGCATCTTCGCGGTTCCGCTTGGGATCTTCCTTGCGGGCCGGGCCGAGATCACGCTTGCCTTCATTGGGGCGGCCGTCCTGTTCCTGCCTCTCTTCGTCTTCCTGCCCAGACTGATCCAGCGGGCGATGAAGGCGGACGCGGATGCAGTGATCGAAGCGTTCGGCAAGAACGAGCAGGTGAAGAAGGTGTTCTGGACTTTGTTTGTGGCAATAGCGGGGCTCATGCTGGCCCGGGTCGTGGACCCGGTGACGGCCCAGCAGATTGTTACCCTGCTGACCGGATTGTAATAGACTCCCTGCGGTCTCTCCGGTCGGCACCCGCCTCACAGCGTAATCTTCTTCAAAATCAGCCCGTTGCGGAAGACGGTGATGCCCCCGCCACTCTGGGAGACGACAATGCCCACGGTATGGGTGACCTGCGTAATTGCCGCCACCGAGTTGTGGCGGGTCCCCATCCCCGGGGGAAGCGAGACATTGCTCGAATCCACCGTGATGTACCGGCCCACCGACTCCACAAAGCCATCGGCGGTGATCACAAAGGCCCCATCCAGCTGGGCCAGTGCCTTGATGTTCTCCTTGAGCCCGGGATTCATGATATTGCGCAGCTCGGGCCGATGCCCCTCGAACGGATTCAGGATGATCTGGCGGGACTTCTCCATCACCTTTTTTGTATCGCCGATCAAAAAGGTGGTGCCCACCGGTTTTCCCTCGCGGCCCTCAATCGCGATCTCGGTACAGATATGGAAGACCGCATCAAAGACATCCTCCTTCACATCCGTATCCGAAACCACCAGGTCCTTCCAGGTATCGGTACTGATCCTGACCTCCCCGCCCCCGTTGTGCCGGCGGTCCGTGATGTCGTGGCCGATACAGAGGATCTCGACAAGCCGCCCCTCGTCATCGCGGATCGCCTTGTTGATCCAGGCAATCCAGACCCGGTCGCCATTCCTCCGGATGTTCTCATTGATGTTGACCGCGTACCCGTCGGCATTGAACCCGATATCGTTCGCCATCATCGAAAGCCCGTGCTGGACCCGGGTTTTTTCAGCAACAATCGTGCCGATCACATTCTTCCCGATCACATCTTCCGAGGTATAATCGAAGAAGGTCAAAGCAAAGTGGTTGAAGAACGTGATGACGCCGGACGTATCCATCCGGATGATGATGCTCTGGGAGTTCTGGAGAAGATCCCGGTACCTGGCCTCGCTGTCATGGAGAGCATCAACGATCTTCTGCTTCTCGGAGTTGTCGGTGACCACAAAGGTGCCGCCCCGCGAAAAGTCCACGGGATCCAGCATCTGCACCTGGATGTGGCAGGGGATCGTGGTGCCATCTGCCCTGACCAGCCGGCAATCGGCATGACAGATGCCACGGGCATCCTTCCGTACCAGGAACTCCCGGCTGAGCTGATCGTACTCTTCAGTGGATTTCACGAGAATGTGAAGATCTTTACCTACAAGCGCAGGCTCTGTGGATCCCAGCATCGAGACGAGCGACTGGTTCACCCATTCAATGATCCCGTTCCGCATCTGGAAGATGCCCAGTGGCGTTGCGGAGAGGATCATGGCCAGCTGATCGTTCTGCGCCTTTACGTCGCGCTCCGCCCTCTTCCGGAGCATGGTCTGTTTGATCAGATTGACCATCTCCATCAGCGATGGCCGGAGATCGCCCGCCTGCGGGAGCGTGATCTCGGTACCGTTGTTCACCTCCTCAAGGGCAATCTTGGCGGGTCCGCGACGGGAGAGGAAGATCACCGGGGTGGTATTTCCCTGCGATTTGAGGTATCTGATGAAGTCGATGCCATTCATGTCAGGAAGGAACTCGATCCCGTTCACTTCCGGCACATGTTCGTAGGAGACGACCATATCGAACGTACGGCTGCGGAGTTTCTCGATGGCCTGCTTGACCGAGTGCACCGCCTCGATCCGGATCTCGCCGGTCTTCTCAAGGGAGGTACGGATACGGCTGAAGAAGTCGGAATTGTCGTCGATGAACAGAACCGTGATCATTCCCTTTCCCCCCAATAAAACGACGTAAATATGACTAATATCAGGTGGATGGTCGAGCGATAAATAGTTGTTGAGAAACGGGGATTTTACGCACGAATGACCGCGGTCATGTACGGGGAAAAAAGATTATTCATCCTTGTGCGAGACGATCGCAAGTTGGTACATCCAGTCCATTAAGGGGTGACACTCCTCGATGACGCATTCGAGCTCGCACCCGATGCAGGGGATCAGCTCATCCCCGGCAAGCAGATCGGAGGGATGCACCGGCATCTGCTTTGCCTTCAAGAGGTAGGTCTTGATACCCTCTTTCTTGAACTCAATACGTTCGATAAGTCCGCTCTCTTCCAGTTTCTTGACAATGCGGGAACATTTCCGGCTGTCAACACCGAGTTCCTTCCAGAGTTCGCTCTGGAGTACTCCCTCCGGCCGGGACTGGATCAACGCCAGTCCGTCATCCACAGGATCTCCCACAGTCTCCCCCTTTGCACTCATATGACCGGTGCGATTGTCAAGATGTTGTTGCCCCGGATTACCACAGTACCGAGGCTTCTTCCCCGCTGGTTGTCAACAAATTCAGTGGTCTCTTCCATATGGATGTTGAGGTATTCATCCACGGCAATAAGACGACCCTGCAGTTTTCGTCCCTCGTCTTTGATCTCCACAGAAATTTTCGAATCCACGAGACCAAACACTTTCTTTATCGGCAAAACAATTCCGTTAACCATCTGCCCTAATTTGGGATGTAAGATAATTAAAGTTTGCTCATCGGCTAAAGGAATGGATACGGGACGGCCCGGGCCTCCCCGTAATATCCCCCTGTGAGATCCGGCCGGATATAAAAAATGTGATATCAATGTGATATCAGTGCAGGGATTTCCTCACCAAGGATGCCGAACCATATGCCCCGAAGGCCCGGAAGAAGACGAGGCTCTCGGCATAGGCCATGGACCGGATCGCATGCTCGGTCGTTTCATCAAGGGAATAGAGATCCTTGAAGAACTCCTTAATGGCCATCTTGCAGTTGCCGTCAAACACCTGCCGATCGGATTTCCCGGCGTTCAGGGGCTTGTACTTTTCGAGCGTCCATTCCTGGATATTCTTGTAGAGTGCGGGTTCGTACACCTTCAGCGTGCCAAAGACCACATCCTGCCAGAAGGTGCCGACATTGCCCTTGATGATGTCGCCTTTCGGGAAATGGAGGTTGATGAGATCGCGGGGGGTGCCGGTGATGCCGTGCTGGGCGATCCCGACAAGAAGCTTGTTGTCCCGCAAGGCTTTTGCAATCGCCATGGTCTGGGAGATGTCGATGGAGAGCTGTTCGACAACATTCCCGAGGGCATCGTAAGTGTGCCCGTGGGTGCTGCCGTTTGCTATGGCAAGCACGTTCGGGAAGACATCGGCCTCATTGAGCGCCTTGATGAACGTGACCGCTTCTTCGGGTTTCGTCAGGACAAGCCCGGTCCCGTCCTTCCTGCCGATCTCCCCGACTTCCACCTCAAGACCGAATGCCTTGCCGTTCATCTTACTCTTAATGTGGCGGGCAAGATCGATCGTGACCCGGATGTTCGGGTCGAGTTCCTCCCGGACATTCTTTCCCTCGAAGTTGAAGAGGTGGGAGGCATCGATCGCAAACGAGGTGTAGCCGGCCGCTACCTGCGCATCGATCAGCTGCTTTGTGCCCTCGATCTCCGCGGCATCGCCCTTCTTGACCGAGATGTGATCCGCGTGAAGCGCCCATACATCGAACCCGACTGCCTTTGCATCCTCGCTCATCCGTTTTGAGAAGGTCTGCGGGGTGAAGCCTGTGTACCCTCCCTTGAGGTCGCACTCCGACCGGGCCAGCTCCATGAAGACCGCCGAGTCGGTATCCTTTGCAGCCTTAAAGATACCCTGCGCCACGGAAGCGATCCGGATATTTGCCGCCATGACGATCGCCTTGTGACCCGAGACCGCATTCAGGATGGTCGAGCCCGGAAGAGGATTAAAATCAGTGTTTGCCATAGATCATCACACCTGTTTATTCATCCTTCACGCATAAATTTTTCAATCAGCGCAATCTCTTTTCTGCCACCGATATAGATCGGGGTGACATCATCAATGGCCGTGGGAGTAATGGAAAGAATATCCGTCTTCCCGTTGCTTACCGCCCCGCCGGCCTCGAAGATGATCTTTCCCATCGGGTTCGCCTCGTAGAGGAGACGCAGCTTGCCCTGCTCTTTTCCCTTCACCCCGGGGTAGGTGAACGCACCGCCCTTGTGAAGGATCTGGTGGACATCGGCCACGAAGCAGCCGCTGAACCGGAGCTTGTAGCCGTCCTGCTCAAGCTGCTGGATCCACCGGGCATGGGCGGGGAGGTAATCCTTCCGTAATGCACCGGGCGCAACGACCTTCCCCTCGGGGATCTTCAAATCCCGCTGCCGCAGGATATAATCGCCGGACTCGTCCAGGACAAACTCGTGGACGCCCTTGCCGGTGGTGACGGTGAGGGTGGTGACCGGCCCGTAGAGCAGGTACAGGGCAGCGACCAGCGTTGACCCCTTTGCAAGCACGTGGCCCGGGTAGATGCCGATGATGGACCCGACACAGAGGTTCACATCGATGAGCGACGAGCCGTCAAGCGGATCGATGACCACGCCGAACGGGGCCTTCGGGTTCTCGACCTCGACAACCGTCTCCTGCTCTTCCGTGGCAACGTACCGGGCAAGGCGGGACGATCGGATCCCTTCCACAAAGACCGCGTCAGCATACTTGTCAAGGGGCATCTGCTCCTCGCCATAGGCATTCCGGGTCTTGTTGTTCTCATCCGGCTTCACACCGGTTGAGAGAAATCCCTTCCTGATGGCGGGTGCCTGCCTGCCCAGAAAGAGGATCAATTCCGCGAGGTTCTTCTCTGTTCCCGTGCTCTCAAGGAATTCTTTGAGTTTCATGTGGTACCGCCTTCCTCTGCCACGATCGGGCATGCAACCCGGGGGGTCCTGTCGAACTCCCTGATCTGAGTAGTCGTTTGATGCCGTTCTTTATCAGGATTATTATCTGCCCTGCTCCCCGTCTCATGGGTCCCGGGCCGATGCCTTGGGATTATTCGTGTCCGGGAGCTTTGGCCGGATCAGACCCGGCACGCGAAGCCGTTCAACGGAATAAAAAAAAAGTCAGTTCGTCCCAGACTTTGGGACGGTCGCTGCATCAGGCAGGTTCCGGAACGTGACTTCCAGGACCCCGTTCCTGAACGATCGCTGCATCGATGCGGTATCCACGAGCGGCAGGTCTGCCGTGGTGTGATAATGATGCTCCGCATCCCCGGCATCGATGACCAGCGTGTCTCCCTTCACATCCAGCCGGATCATATCCTCAGTTGCACCGGGAAGTTCGGTTACCACCCGGGTCTCGTCACCGAGCCGGTGCACTTCGGTAACCGGTTCGTGGGTTACCCGCGAGGACGGGGGAGGAAGTTCCTGCATTCCCTCCCCGGCGCCGTCATCACCGATCACGATCCGGTACCCGTATACCTGCGGATTGCCGCTCGCGAACTCCCGGTCCATGCGCGTGAAGAGCCGGGCGAACATCTCGTCCATCTCTTCGAACATATCCATCGGGTCTTTAAACATTCTTCTCACCTCGTTGTTGCCTCATATCCGGGTTATGCCTTCTCCCGTCTCTTCTCCAGCGACTCTGTCAGCTTTGTGATTGCTGCAAAGTCCTTCTTCCGTGTATACACTGCGGTGCGCAGCTCGTCGATCACCTTTTCATCGGCCTTCTTGTGGGTTATGCCGGCCTGATGGATCAACAAAGCTGCCTTGTCAAGGATCGTGCGCTGATCCTGGTTGTAGAGCATCTCCCATGCCTGCCGCTCTGACTTTTCGAGTGCAGCCGCATCCAGCGAGCCCTTCACCGTGAGGAGGGCTGCATCGAAGTGGGCTTTGGTCAGCATCACGTTCTTGATCGCATCCTTCCTCTCCTGCTCGCTCCTGCCGCCCATCTGGACGATGAAGTCCCGCATGGCAGCCATCTTGGCCTCGCGGACGAGCGCCTCGACATCGGCACCCACGTAACCTTCGGTCTGTTTCACCAGGGCATCGATCTCAACATCCTTTGCAAGGAAGCTCTCGGTATCGCCGCCCAGGTAAACTTCGAAGATCTTCTTCCGGCTCTCTGCATCGGGAGAGGGGACATAGATGTGGCGTTCGAGCCGGCCCGGGCGGAGCAGTGCATCGTCCAGCATATCCGGCCGGTTGGTGGCTGCAAGGATGGTGACATTTTTGAGTTCCTCCAGACCATCGAGCTCGGTTAAGATCTGGGAGACCACGCTCTCGGTCACATGCGATGAGCCCCCGTAGCTGCCGCGTTTGGGCACCAGCGCATCGATCTCATCGAAGAAGATGATGGCCGGGGACGCCTGCCGGGCCTTCCGGAAGATCTCCCGCACCCCTTTCTCCGATTCACCGACCCACTTCGAGAGCAGCTCAGGCCCCTTCACGGCAATGAAGTTGCATTCGCTCTCGTTTGCCACGGCTTTTGCAAGCAGGGTCTTGCCGGTACCGGGCGGGCCGAACATCAGGATCCCTTTCGGGGGCTTGGTCTGGAGCCGTTCGAAGACATCCGGGTACTTGAGCGGCCACTCCACGGCCTCCTTTAACTCCTGTTTCACGTCCTCAAGGCCGCCGACCTGCTTCCAGGTGATGTCGGGCACCTCAACCAGCACCTCGCGCATGGCTGAGGGCTCCACGTGCTTTCTGGCCTCGGCAAAGTCGTCGTTTGTCACCCTCAGCGCATCCAGCACTTCGTTGGGGATGTCCTCGTCGATCTTGATCTGCGGGATCACCTTCCTCAGCGCATGCATTGCGGCTTCCTTGACGAGCAGGGCGATGTCGGCACCCACAAACCCGTGGGTGCTGTTGGCGAACTCCTCGATCTTCACATCGTCTGCCAGGGGAACCCCGCGGGAGTGCACCTGGAAGATCTCAAGCCGCCCCTTCTTGTCCGGTATGCCCACCTCGATCTCGCGGTCAAACCGTCCTCCCCGGCGGAGAGCCGGGTCGATGGAGTCCGGCAGGTTGGTTGCAGCAATGACGATGACCTGGCCGCGCGCCTTGAGCCCGTCCATCAGGGAGAGGAGCTGGGCAACAATGCGCCGTTCAACCTCGCCTTTGGTCTCTTCCCGCTTGGGGGCGATCGAGTCGATCTCATCGATGAAGATGATAGCAGGCGCATTCTTTTCTGCCTCCTCAAACTTCTCGCGGAGTCCCTTCTCGCTCTCGCCGTAATACTTGCTCATGATCTCGGGACCGGAGAGCGTGATGAAGTGGGCGTCCACCTCGTTTGCCACGGCTTTTGCGATCAGGGTCTTCCCAGTACCCGGCGGGCCGTAGAGCAGCACTCCCTTGGGCGGCTGGATGCCGAGCCGCTCGAAGATCTCGGGGTGGCGGAGCGGGAGCTCGATCATCTCGCGCACGAGCTGGAGTTCCCGGCCAAGACCCCCGATATCCTCGTAGTGGATATCAGAGACCTCCTGTTTGCCCTCTTCGGGTTTGTAGGCCTCTTCTTTGAGTTCGATCTCGGTGTCATCCGTAACGATGACCATCCCTTTGGGGGCAACCTTGGTGATGATCAGGGTGATGGAATTCCCGATCACGTCAACGCGGACGGCCTGACCTTCGATCACCGGCCGGCCGCGCAATACCCGGGAAAGGTACTGCTCACCCCCGACAAGGCGAATCGGCTGCGTGGGCTGGACCACGATCTTCTTGGCATACTCGGCATCTGATTTTGAGATCTTCACCTTCTCATCGATACCGGTGCCCGCGTTGCCCCGGATGTTGCCGTCAATCCTGAGGATGCCGTACCCGGTATCCTGGGCAAAGCCCGGCCAGACGATGCCCGCGGCCTTCTTTTTGCCCTGGATCTCGATCACATCCCCGGAGACCAGGCCGAGTTTCTTCATCACCTCGATGCTGAGCCGGGCAATGCCCCGGCCTGCATCGTCGTGGGCTGCCTCCTTTACCGTAACTTCGAAATAATCCTTTTCTGTCATCGTAAAACACCTCGTTAGTAAATCAAGGCTTACCAATAGTTAGTGCTACAATGTATATAAATATAACTCAGCATTCCTGCACCCTGCATTGTACCTTTCACGGCTGAAGATTCGCTTGTGGTGGATTGAGGGGCCATTGTCCGCACAAAAAAATCTGCGTTATTTCAACTCAACTTAACTTGTTCACATAACAAGCCAGATTTAGTCAAGAATCGAAAAACCGAGCCTTTATCTGGTCTTTACTGCAACCTGTATGGTATGAGTATCGTTGCAGATGCCAAACGTGGCGTCGTCACTGAAGAGATGAAACTGGTAGCAAAGCAGGAAGGAGTCACCGAAGACTTCGTCTGCCGCAGCGTTGCCGGGGGCCATATCGTTATCCCGGTCTCCCCCTACCGCAAGGTGAAGATCTGCGGTATCGGCTCTGGCCTCCGCACCAAGGTCAATGCCTCGATCGGCACATCCACGGATATCGTCAATATCCCCGAAGAGATCGAGAAGGCCCGGCAGGCCGAACTCGCCGGCGCCGATACCCTCATGGAGCTCTCCACGGGGGGGGACTTCCAGGAAATTCGCAGGCAGGTTATTGCGAATACCACACTCAGCGTCGGCTGCGTTCCCCTGTACCAGGCATTTATTGAAGCGGCACAGAAGGATGGGGCCGTTGTGAACATGAAAGAGGATGACCTCTTCCGGATCACGGCCGAACAGGCAAAACTCGGCACCAACTTCATGGCCATCCACACCGGTATCAACTGGGAGACGGTCAAGCGCCTCAAGAACCAGGGCCGGCATGGCGGGCTCGTCTCCCGGGGAGGGGCATTCATGACCGCATGGATGCTCCACAATGAGAAGGAGAACCCGCTCTACTCCGAGTTTGACTACCTGCTTGAGATCATGAAGGAGCACGAGGTCACCCTCTCGATGGGGAACGGCATGCGGGCCGGCGCCATCCACGATGCTACCGACCGGGCCGGTATCCAGGAACTGCTCATCAATGCGGAACTCGCGGACAAGGCACATGCACAGGACGTGCAGGTGATCGTTGAAGGTCCCGGCCATGTGCCGATCGATGAGATCGCAACCAACGTCCAGCTGATGAAACGGGTCACCAACAACAAGCCGTTTTACATGCTCGGCCCCATCGTCACCGACATCGCCCCCGGGTACGATGACCGGGTGGCCGCCATCGGCGCCGCCATCTCCTCCTCGCTTGGTGCCGACTTCATCTGTTACGTCACCCCGGCCGAGCACCTCGCCCTCCCGACACCGGAAGAAGTATACGAAGGCGTCATGAGCTCCCGCATCGCTGCTCACATCGGCGACATGATCAAGCTGAAGAAGACCCGGGACCTCGACCTTGAGATGGGCCATGCCCGCCGCGACCTGGACTGGGACCGCCAGTTCGCGGTTGCGATGAACCCGGCCCGGGCCAAGAAGATCCGGGAAGAGCGCATGCCGGCCGATACTGATGCGTGCACGATGTGCGGCGATTATTGCGCCATCAAGATCGTCAACCGTCACTTCAAATTCTGATCTCTCTTTTTTTGCCACGCACTTTTTTTGGTATTCCCCGGCAGGGATTACACGATACACAGCAGATAATCAGATGAGCAGGATCGCTCCCCCTGTGAGCGACGGTGATCCGCGACAGGCACAGTTCACCGGGTGCACGAACCGACTCAATACACTCATATAAGCACATGAATAAAATAATCCGGCACGGTGATCCTATCCAACTGAATTTCGGGGGCTTTGTCTCGCTCTCAACGATCGACTGGCGGGGGAGAGCGGTCTGTACGGTCTTTTTGCGGGGGTGCCCCCTGCGCTGCTCGTACTGCCAGAACGAGAGCATCCAGGCGGGATCGGATCTGCGCGAACTTTCCGAGATCACGGCCATGATCAAGACCTCCTCGCCGTTCATCAGCGGCATGGTGATCTCCGGTGGGGAACCCACCCAGCAGAAAGAGGTGGTGATCGCCCTCGCGCAGTATGCAAAGAAACTGGGTCTCGCGGTGGGACTCCAGACCAATGGCCTCTTCCCCGGGACGCTGGAAACCCTGATTGAGCAGCGCCTCATCGACCGCATAGCGATCGATTACAAGACCCGGTGGGAAGGTTTCTCGGGACTCGTTGAGGGCTACAATGCAATCCCTTCAGAAAATTATGAGAGAAATCTTCAGAGATCCATCCGGATCTGTAAGGAGGCCTACCGCGAGAACACCATCCGCGAACTGGAGATCGTCATCACCGCCTTTTACGAAAATACCGAGTATATCCGGAACATCTCTGAGGCAATCAAGACCACGCCCCTTGTTCTCCAGCAGGGCGAGCACAAGATCGGCCCGGTGCACGAGACCGCACCTGAATTGACCAATGGGGAATATATCTCTAAACAACGAATTCTCAAGGAGAACCATCCGCCCCTGACCCTGGCGGAACTGAAAAGCATCGCCGATGGATTGAACAGGACAGTACGGATACGGACACGGGAGACGGGAGAGATAACCTATGCGAGTGATTGGCGTTGTCGGGATGCCGGCAAGCGGAAAAGGTGAATTCTCCAGAATCGCGCAGGAGATGGGTATTCCCGTCATCGTGATGGGCGATATGATACGCAGGGCGGTGCAGGAAGCCGGGCTTGAACCGAACGATACCAACTTCGGGGCAACGGCCAACCGGCTTCGGGCCGAACGCGGCATGGATGCCATTGCCCAGCTCTGTGTGCCCGCGATCGAGCGCCAGTCTGCACCCCTTGTGCTCGTGGACGGGATCCGGGGTGACACGGAAGTGGCACTCTTCCGCAGGCATTTTGCCGGGTTCACCCTCATCAGCATCGACTCCTCGTTTGAGAACCGGCTTGCCCGCATTGCTGCCCGGGCCCGCTCCGATGATTTCACCACGGCGGATGCCCTGCACAACCGGGACAACCGGGAACTGGGCTGGGGCCTGGGAAACGCCCTCGCGGAAGCCGACATCTGCCTGAAAAATGACGGAACCCTCGCCGCATTCACCACAACCGTCCAGCACCTGCTGGGACAGCTGAGGGATACCCCGTGAGCCCTTCGGTGTATTTCTCTTCATCGGCAAAAGTCTGGGACGATATTGCATGGGTGTACGGGATAAAAGAGGCCGGCTATGACGGCTGGGAGATCGTCAGCGACGGAAATTACCGGCTTGAGAATCCCGCCTGTTTCCGGGAGGTTCGTGATATACTTGAGACCACGGGGCTTGGAGCCTCCGTGCATGCCCCCTACGGGGATCTGAACATCGCAACCCTCAACGACCCCATCTGGCGCGAATCGATCCGGCAGCTCTGCAGCTGTATCGAGCATGCAGCACCACTGACCGACCGGGTCACCATCCACCCGGGCTACATCTCGCCCATCGGCAAGATGATGCCCCAGAAAGTCTGGGATCTCCAGAAAGAGGCGCTCCGGCAGATCGGCCGCTGTGCTTCCGAGCACGGGGTGCTGGCCTGCCTTGAGAACATGGTAAGTTTCAAGGAATTCCTCTGCCGGTCCCCGGAAGAACTGATGGGGATGACCGAGGAGATCGAGGGAATCGGGATGACCTTTGATTTCGGCCACGCGAACACGGTGGGAAAAGTAAACGATTTCTTAAAATATGTCGACAAGGCCAGCCATATCCACATCCACGACAACCACGGCGAATCTGACGAACATCTTGCATTGAAGGCAGGGACCATCAACTGGGAGAACGTCGGCAAAACCATCACCTCCCGCTACAAAGGAGGCCGGATCGTGATCGAAGGACGATCGGTTGAAGAGGCAAAGAAGAGTTTAAGCGTATTCCGGAGTGTCTTTGTACCATGAGCGGCGAGACTTTGCATGTCTACTTCCTCGGGACCGCCGGGGCCCTGCCCACCCCGACCCGCAACCCCCCCTGCATCATGATACGGCGGGGTTCGGATACCCTGCTCTTTGACTGCGGCGAAGGGGCCCAGCAGCAGATGATGCGGGCGCGGTGCGGGTTCACCATCAATGCCATCTTCGTCTCGCACTGGCATGCCGATCATTTCCTCGGCATCTTCGGCCTTGTCCAGACCATGTCGTTCAATGGCCGCACGGAGCCCCTCACCATCTATGGCCCGGAATGGGTGCACGAGTTTGTCAAGACGCTCCGTCACGTGGCCCGGTTCAACCTGAAATTTCCCATGGACTCGGTTGAGATCACCCATGGCTCATGGGTGCGGTTTGACGGGTATACCGTCACGGCATTTGGCGTCAACCACGGGTTGCCTGCACTGGGCTTTATTCTCGAAGAAGATCCCCGCCCGGGCAGATTTGACCGCGAACAGGCCATCGCGCTGGGCGTTCCAGCGGGCCCCCTCTTCGGGCGGCTCCAGCGGGGCGAGACCGTCCGGGTCGGAACCGGTGATGATATCCACGAAGTCTGCCCGGAACACGTGATGGGAGCGTCCCGGCCCGGACGTAAGATTGTCTATACCGGGGATACGCGGGCAATCCATAGTACCATTCTGGATATGGCCCATGACCCGGATCTTCTGATCCATGATGCCACCTACGATGAGACGGAAGCCGTGCGGGCAACGGAGTTCTACCATGCGACCGCAGCACAGGCGGGAGAAGCTGCCGCAGCACTCAATGCACGGACGCTTGTACTGGTCCACACCAGTTCCCGGTACACGGATACCCGGGCACATGTGGCAGATGCCCAGAAGAAGTTTACCGGCCCCATCCTCATCCCCGAGGATCTGACCATGGTTGAAGTTGCATTCCGCGACTGATTTTTTTTAAAGACCACCATTCGTACCATGGGGTGTCGATACCAAGTAAATTAAACATCCTGACACCCATTGGTACGTATACACGGATGATCCTATCCGCGGAGCGTTGACGATACCATACAAATATCGCAACAATATGCCCGTACGCTTGTGTGTGGTGAGAAAACTTATGCAGAATACCGATGCTGACGATGTCCTCGTGTACCGGCTCGGCACAGGCTGTGACCTTGCCGATATCGAGGAAGGAAACGTATACCAGGGAAAAGTGCAGGGATTTGCCACTTTTGGGATGTTTGTCCAGTTAAATGACCGGATCAAAGGGCTGGTTCACAAGAGCAATGTCAAGGCCGAGCACAAGGAACGTGACTCGATCCTTGTCCGCGTCCGCCAGGTTCGCCCGAATGGCAACATTGACTTGGAAGAGATCCAGATCCAGGTCTACCAGGTGCAGAATATCGAGCGGAAATCGACCACCGTCCGGATTGCCGATCTCTCCTCAAAAGTCGGAAAGACCGTTGCGATCGAGGGCGAGATCGCCCAGATCAAGCAGACCAGCGGACCTACCATCTTCACGATCATCGATGAGACCGGCACCCAGAATGCTGCGGCGTTCGTAGAAGCCGGTGTCCGGGCATACCCGGAAGTGGAGCTTGAGAATATCGTCAAGGTCATCGGCGAAGTGATGATGCGCAACAACCAGCTCCAGATCGAGGTGGATGCCATATCCGTGCTCACCGGAGATGATGAGGCTGCAGTCAAGGCACGAATCGAGAAAGCCCTGGACCTCCGCTCCGAACCGGAAGATATCCCTCTCCTTGTCAAGAGCGAGGTGATAGAGAAACTCCGCCCGGAGATGAAAAAGGTTGCAAAACTGATACGGAAAGCCGTGTTCACATCCCAGCCCATCATCCTCCGCCACCATGCGGATGCGGATGGTATCTGCTCGGCCGTTGCCATCGAGCAGGCGGTCGTTGCCCTGATACGCGAATCCGGCGGGGACTTCGATGCCGACTATTTCCTCTTCAAGCGTGCCCCGTCCAAAGCCCCGTTCTACGAGATCGAGGACATCACCCGGGACCTTGACTTCTCGTTAAAAGACCATGCCCGCTACGGCCAGAAGATGCCCCTTGTCCTTCTGACCGATAACGGCTCAACAGAAGAGGATGAGCCGGCCTACAAGATCGCAAGCGTATACGATATTCCGTTCGTGGTCATCGATCACCACCACCCGGATGCAACCATCGACAAGTACCTGCTGGCCCATGTCAACCCCTATCACGTCGGGGGAGATTTCGGGATCACCGCAGGGATGCTCGGTACCGAAGTAGCGCGGCTGATCAATCCCAAGGTCGAGCCCCTGATCCGCCACCTACCGGCCGTTGCCGGTGTGGGAGACCGGAGCGAAGCCCCCGAGCGTGCCCTCTTTCTGGCGCTTGTTAAGGACCAGTACCCCGAAGAAGCCTGCAAGGACATCGCCCTTGCGCTGGACTACGAGCAGTTCTGGCTCCGGTTCAATGACGGCCGGGAGATCGTCAAGGATATCCTGAATATCACCGGCAACACCGCCCGGCACAAGAAACTGATCGCCCTTCTGGTCGACGGGGCAAACACCATGATCGAGGATCAGATGAGCGCCAGTATGCCGCACGTGGTGCCCCGCGTTCTCTCTAACGGTGCCCACTGTTTCCTCCTGGATGTCGAGATTCATGCGCACAAGTTCACCTTCCCCCCGCCCGGCAAGACCAGCGGGGAAGTGCATGACCGGCTCTGCCGTGCACATGCAGGAAAACCTGTGGTCACCATCGGTTTTGGTCCCGACTTTGCCGTTTTGAGATCCCGCGGTGTGCTCATGAACATTCCCCGCATGGTGCGGGAACTCAAAGTTGAGATTCCCGGCGGAGGCATCAGCGGTGGCGGACACCTTGTTGTCGGGAGTATAAAATTCGTTGAGGGGATGCGCGAAGTGGTGCTTGAAGCGCTCATCCAGAAGATTACCGATGCACAAATCCAGTTGCAGAATTAATTGTTCATTTTTTTTAAATATCCTCATATGTCGCTCAGAAATCAAAGAAACCCGTAATTTATCAAGATTCAAAAAAAGGCGGACCCGGGAGGCATAATATAGTCTTTCTGGTAAAATGCGTGTTTTCCAAGAGAAAAAAAGTCTGGATTTTGTACCGAAATAAAGGATATGTATATATAACAGTTGATCCATATGATTTCTTATTGCTGAGGCACACCATGTCTACATCAAAGAAGTTACGTGATACGTACAATGAGACCCAGCACAAGATTGTGTCGTACCTCAACAGTGGGTTAACCAAGGGCAAGCACTACTTCAAATCAAAGTATATTGCAAAAGACCTTGGACTCTCACCCAAAGAAGTAGGTACCAACATGGCAATTCTTGCCGATATCTGTAAGGAACTGGATATCATCCGGTGGAGCTATTCGAACAGCACAACCTGGATGGTCACCCCGCGTGCCATCTGAGTTGTGCCCGACAAATTCTTTTTTTTATCATGACAAAAGTGCTTGAATTTGAATCAGCCATAGAATTTGTGGCGAACATCAACGAGAGCAAAGACTGCCTGATGTCTCAGGATGCGACGAGCGATGATCCAAAAGCGCTCTGGTTCAACATCGACATCCCCAAGGGCCACCCCTTAAAAGCAGGTGACCGTGTCCGGATCACCCTCGAAAAACTGTAACTCCTACAAAACCGGAGACTCAGGTCCTGTCAAGGGAACGCAATAACCATTGGTTCTGCATTTATGGCCGGGATGCGGAACGATAGTACTCTTCAGGGGTTTCGAGACTGATATAATAACTGTCAATATAGGCAGTTGAGATGATCATATAATAGTCTCCACCCGAGGTCTGGATGATCCGGGTCATCGATCCCCGGTTGAGAATCTCTGCCCCGTCAATGACCGTACCGTTCTCTGCATAACAGAGTACCATCTTGAAATTCCCATACTGGGGCGTCCGGTTCGCAATCACCGTGGTATTGATCACCCAGACCCCATAGGGGACCGTGAACTTCTGGGTGAGGCCGCCCCGGGTGTCTGTAACGAAAGCGAAGGGGATCATCGTCTTGCCGCGGAACGGCAGATCGCCCGCACCGAATATTGCCAGATTCTCCGGCATCTTGAACTTTGGGTACGAGAACGGATCATTGCTGTAGTAAATCTGGTAAGGGGGTGCAATTGTTGGTATCGCGAGGGATGTTGGAACCGTCGTGACAGAAGAAGTCTCCTGATATGAGTAGGGATTGACGCCCGGCGTCGTCAACGGTTGTGTTGGAACCGGCGTAACGGGTGCCGCTGACAAGGATGAGAGGTACTCGGGGTGGGCAACAAGAGCGATGATAAGAACCAGCACCAAGCCACCCAGAAGGGTGAGCAGATCTCCTTTCTCCACATACAGTAATGGCAGGGTGAATAAAAAAACATGACGTTCATCTTCGACAGCACCTCCCGCCCTTCACAATGAGGAGAATAGCGGAAAAACGCCGGGAATTAAAAAAACAAAAGGATCCGGATAGATTATTATCTTACGGAGAGAACATGGATGAGCATGGAGTTCCCCGATCTGCGGTTATGGGTGGTATTCTACCTGATCTCCTTTGTCGTACTGCTTGTCGCTGCGTTCCTTTCATCCCAGGGAGTGATGCTCTGGGTGAGTTTATTCCTGGTGATTCTTATCGTCGGGGCAAATTTCTATACTGTATTCAACCAGATCAAAGCCCACACCGCAAGGAGGGACCTGCAACGGAGTCTCACGGCAGATCTCGAACGCGGGACGGAAGCGAATGAGGGTGAAAAGCAGTCCTGAAAAAAAACGTAAGGGATAATTCTTTTGGGTAAACTACTAGGTTAGCACCTTACCCTTCCTTTTTCACAAAGATCTTCTGCACGGAATTTTTTGCACTGAAGAGGTGCTCCACCTGCCTTCCCAGGTATTCAGTCTTTCCCATGATGTAATAGCCGTCACTGACGAGCGCATCGTGGAATAACTGTGCCAGACTATCTTTCTGTTTTTCCGTGAAATAGATGGTCACATTCCGGCAGGTGATCAGATCCAGCCAGCGGGAGACCGGGTTTCCGCCCATCAGGTCGTGCGGGCGGAACCGGATCAGCTCCTTCAGGTGCGGCTTCACCTGGTAATTCCCATCCGGCAGTTTGATGAAGTGGCGCTGGATCTGGGTCTCGGAGAGTTTTGCCATCGCCTTTTGCTGGTAGATGCCTTCCTGGGCTTTTGCCAAGACCACCTTGTCGATATCGGTTGCAAAGATCTGGACCGAGACGGCCTTGTCATGAGCCATGAAATCATGGATGATCATGGCAATGGAATAAGGTTCTTCCCCGGTCGAACAGCCGGCACACCAGATCCGCAGCCGTTTCCGCTTGGAGAAGAGATCCGGTAAGACATCTTTTTTCAGGCTCTCGTAGACGTCACCATCGCGGAAAAATTCCGTCACGTTGATGGTGAGGGCATTTCTGAGGGTCTCCAGTTCGGGAGGATTTGCTTTCAGGAATTTGAGGTAATCCTCATAATTCGCGGAATTGGTGGACCGCATCCGGGAGAGCAGCCGTCGCTTGATGTAATCTTCCTTATAGTTGTTACACTGGATCTTCAGTGTCTGTTCGATATAATGCTTCAATGCTCCAAAGTCATCCATCTGAATCTCCTTACTACCGGGTAATCACGGTGTGCCTAGGGCGTGATAAGGGGGAAAATACCCCCCCCGTTTCCCCGTATATTATCGGTTTTCAATGTCTGGGTTACGAGATTAATTGAGGCGGAACCGCTGCATATCGGTCTTGCACCGGTCTGCCATATCGGACAGTTCCGCAGACGCACTGGCGATCTCTTCAGTGGAGGCGCTGGTCTCTTCGGCAAGGGCCGCCATATCCTCCATGCGCTGCTGGTTCTCATCCGTGAGCGATCTGAACGATTCAATACCCGCCATCAGCTGGGTTGTTGCTTTTGCCTGATCTTCGGTTGCTTTCGTGATCTCGCCCACACCGGCAGACACGATCGCCGATTCAGAGATGATCCGGTTGAGCGATTCAACGGTCTTATTGACACTGTCGATACCGCCCTTGATCTCTTCAAAGGACTCCTGCATGGAGGTTGAGGTCTGTTCGCTCTTGGCCTGGATGGTACGGATGAGGTTCTCAATCTGGCTGCTCGCCTTCTTGGATTCCCCGGCCAGGTTCTTGACCTCGCCCGCAACTACGGCAAAGCCCCGGCCGTGTTCACCGGCCCGGGCAGCTTCAATCGCTGCATTGAGCGCGAGAAGATTGGTCTGGTTGGCGATATCCGTGATGAGGTTGACGATCTTTGAGATCTGGCGCATCTGGTCGTTGAGGGCCGTAATCTCATCCACGCTCTGCTTGGAGATCTCTTCCACTTTCTGCATCTTGCTGGTTGCCGTCTTCCCGATCTCTGCGGCCTCTGCCCCTTCCGTGGAGGCCTTCTCTGCATGGGTCATCACATCGTGCGAGGTGCTGGCAATCTGTTCGATGGAGGCAGAGATCTCGGAGATGTCATTGGAGATCTTCTGGACACTGGTGATCTGGCTCTTTGCGATATCCGTGGACTTCTGGCTTGATATTGCCACCTGTTCGGTGGCTTTTGCGATCTCTTCGGTACTCTTGATCGTATCCTTGATGGTTGCATCGAGCCGGGAAATTGCTTCAACCAGTCCTGTGAGTACACCCTGAATGGAGGTGGCTGCCGAATTATAATCCGATTTCAGCGTGACTAACGGATCTGCATCATCAACACTGACGCGGTACGTGAGGTCGCCACTGGCCATCTTTGCAAGGGCCGACTGTAATTCAGCGGCACTCACGGTGAGCAGTTCGGCATTTGCCTTGGCCTCGTCCATCATCTCCTTGATCTTCGCATCCTGCTCGCGCTGTTTCGTCACATCATTGTACACGCATAACAGGGTGGTGAGTTTCCCGGTGGCATCCACGATGGGGATACCATATTGCTCGAGGATGTGATCGCCTGAAGGGAAGTTGATCGCGATCTCGCCAAAACTCCGCTGCTTCTCGGTCACCACTCTCTTTAACCCCTCCCCCTTCTGGCTCTTGATACGGAAATCCTTGGCATTCATGCCGAGAAGGCGATCTTTTGAGAGCCCGGTGAGTGACATGTAGGCCTCATTCACCATGATGATCTTGAACTCGGGATTCATCAGCATGATGGGCATCGGGTTCTGCTTGACGATGATATCGGCACGCTGCTTGAGGGTGGCTACCTCCTCGAGTTTCCTGCGCTCTTCGGTGATATCGTTGTATACAATGAGGATACTGGAGACCGTCCCTGAGGCATCCTCAATCGGAATGCCGTACTGCTGGAGCCGGCGGGCTCCCTTCGGGAACTCAACCACCACTTCGCCTTTTGCGCGGTGGTGATCGCTGATCACATTCTTCAGCCCGTCCCCGGTCTGTTCCAGCACCTTGAAATCGTGGAGGGTCATCTTGACGAGATCGTTTCTGCTGATCCCGCTTAAGGTGACATAGGCCTCGTTCACCACGCGGATATGGAAGGTCTTGTCCACGAGAATGATGGGCATCGGGTTCTCCTGGACAATGATCTCGGACCGGGCCTTGAGCTGCTCGATCTCGGCGTTCTTCTTTCTGACAGCCGTCACATCATAATAGACAAAGATCAATGACGAGACCGCCCCGTCACCCCCAACAACCGGGATACAATACTGTTCGAGAATGTGCCGGCCGGAGGGCAGCTCGATCGTGACTTCCCCGAATGCCCGGCGTTTCTGCTGGAGGGCAACCTTTGCCCCTTCCCCGGTCTGGGAGATGAGCTTGAACCCGGCCAGGCTTGAGCCCTTCAGCTGGTCCAGCCGCATGCCGCTCATCTGCACGTACGCATCGTTCGCTTCGAGAATGGAGAATGCCGGGGTGGTAATAAGCATCGGGATCGGGTTTTTGGCTACCATCACGTCGAGACGGTTCTGTAAGTCCCTGACCATACGGTCGTCATCAGTGGCGGCAACCGTAGCTCCACTCTCAGCCGCAGGAACATACGATTGTACGGGTTGTTTCCCAACCGTTGAAAGTTTCACGAAAGCCGCATTCACTGCCGTGATCAGGGCCGCATATTCTGCCCCGAACCGCTGCACATCCAGATTGCTTACCTCCACTCCCGCCACCGCAGCGTTGAGTGTTGTCGCAATCTCTTCATTCAGCTGCAGCACATGGGCTGCGATCTCCTCGGTTGACCGGTCCGCTTGACCGGCTGGTGCACCAGCACCGCTGAAGAGCGCTTTTCTTCCGGGTCGTTCCGTCATATTCATACCCCCGCAGGTTTCTTAGAAAAAACATCCATTGACAATCCTCACTCCCCCAAATGATCTATTTCTCCACAATGTCCTTGATGACCTTTTCCATATCGAGCCAGATGATCAAATTCTTCTTGGTGTTCCCCTCTTCTTCAGACTTCATCTTGATGATGCCCTTGACAAACGAGGAGAACTCTGTTGAGAACCCTTCCCCGATCTTGTCGACATCGGAGTCCGTAACCTGGATCACACTGCTCACGTCGTCCACGATGATGCCGACATTGCTCCCGCCCACGGCTTCGGGAACCAGCACAATGATCTTCTGGTTGTCCCGGATCTCCTGGTCGGGAAGGCCCAGGAGGGTGTTTAAGTTCATGATGTTGGTGATCTCACCGCGAAGATTGATGACCCCCGAGATATACGGAGGTGCCCTTGGGATCGGCGTGATCGGGATCATCTCCACGATCTCCCGGGCCAGCTGGATATCGAGGGCATAGCGCTCCTTTCCCAGTTCGAATTCAACAATATCAATGGTTGATGCCACGTTCTCACCTCATTTTGAATATTTTCATCCGTGTCTCCAGATGATCGGCCATGACCGCAAGTTCCGAGGATGCACTGGCGATCTCTTCGGTCGACGCACTCGTCTCCTCAGCAAGGGCTGCCATATCTTCCATCCGGTCCTGGTTTTCCCGGATGATGATCTTGGTCTTTTCCATACCCTGCATGACCCGGGTCGTGGCCTCGGCCTGCTCCTCGGTCGCTTTCGTGATCTCGGTTACGCCCTGTGACACGATATTCGATTCAGCGGTGATCCGGTTCAGCGACTCAACCGTCTTATTAACGCTCTCAATCCCGGCCTGGATCTCTGTATAGGAGTTGTTGATAGCAGCCGCGGTCTTGTTGCTGCTGTCCTGGATGGAGTTGATCAGGTCCTCAATTTTTCCGGTTGCTGCCTTGGATTCGCCGGCAAGGTTGCGCACCTCCCCGGCAACCACCGCAAAACCCCGGCCATGTTCGCCGGCCCGGGCCGCTTCGATAGCGGCATTGAGCGCAAGGAGGTTGGTCTGGCTGGAGATGTCGGCGATCATCCGGACGATCGTCGAGATCTCTTTCATCCGTTCGTTGAGGGCGGTGATCTCCTGCACACTCTCCCCGGAGATCTTCTCCACGACCGCCATCTTGGCGGTGGTCACCTTTCCGAGTTCTGCGGCATTGTTCCCTTCCTTTGCAGCTTTTGCTGCATGGTCCATCAGGGTATTGGACGTACTGGCAATCTCTTCGATGGAGGCCGAGATGTCGGAGATCTCCCTGCTGACCGATTCGATCTCATCCATCTGCTTCTTGGTTCCCTCCGAGGTACGCTGGGTCTGGATTGCCACCTGTTCGGTGGATTTTGAGATCTCCTGCGTACTCTTGCTGGTGTCCATGGTCGTCACCTTCATCTTCTTGATCGCGTTTCCGAGATCGAGCACCAGATCGTGAATCGAAGAGACTGCACCATTGTAATCCTGTTTCAGCTTGACGAGCGGATCACTGTCCGTGATCGGGGCCGAGAAAGTGAGGTCCCCGTTGGCAATAAGGGATAACCCGTTCTCCAAAACATCGGCACTTGCCGACAGGGCATCGGCATGCAGTTTGGCATCTTCCATCAGCTGCTTGACTTCCAGCTCTTTCTGGCGGTTGTCGGTGATATCATTGTAGACAACGAGCACCGAGTCAACGGACCCTTGTGCATTCAGGAGGGGAATATAGTACCATTCTAGGGTAAAGGTCCCGCTCGGGAACTCGATGACCGACTCTCCCTTCCCGCGCTGCTTCTGCCGGATCGCATCTTCAACGCTGCCCCCCTTGTTCTTCTTGAACCCGAACTCCTTCATGGAGAGTGCACCGAGGCGATCTTTTGAATAGCCGGTGAGTTTCTGGAAGGCGACATTGGACATCCGTATTGAGAGATCCGGATCAACAATAAAAAGGGGGAACGGGTTCTCCTGCAGGATGCGATCCACCCGCTGTTCCGCCTCTTTTGCAGCGGTCATCTTCTCGTGCAAATCCGTGTTGTCGGTGAAGATGACAAAGGCGCTCTCCACCTCGCCATCCTTGCCAAGGAGCGGGATGGCGTTGATCACGAGGTATTTGGTGGTCTTGTCCTTGAACCGTACCACCACTTCGGTTGTGGTCGGCTTCCGGGTATCGAAACAGGCCAGGTAATGTTCCCCGGATATGATGGTGAGATCATAATCGGAGAGGCTGCCCTTGATCAGCTCATCGTGGGTGCCCCGCCAGAGCGTCTCGTATTTCTTGTTGATGTAGATCCGCTGCCGCTTCCTGTTCAGGATGGAGATGGCCAGCGGATGGTACTTCATCATGATATCCGCCCGGGCTTTCATCTCGGCGGTCTTGCGGAGCTTGTCCAGCACAAGATTGGCTGAGGCGGCAAGACCCGATAACTCCGGGTCCACAAAAGTTTCATCAATCTTTACGTTAAATTCGCCGCTCGCGGCTTTTTTAAAGGCTGATTCAAATGCAGTTAGTTCCATGATATGATCACATCGGTAATGGTTTTGTAGGCTACACCGGCACTGCTGTCAGGGGCAAACTTTGAGATCGGAAGCCCCCGTTTCTGCGCTTCATAAATCTGGGGAGAATAAGGAACCATATACACCGCAGTAAAGAGCCGGCGCACCTCTGCCTCCAGCGCAACCAGCCGCTCATGTTCCGTCTTCTCTTCTTCTTTGGTACGGACCTCGTCCGCGGTTGGCTCAGGCTTTTTGTAAAAGAGGTTGTGCAGCACCGTGAAGATATCCTGTTTTTCCGGTGTTGCAGGTGTATTTTCCGGTAATAATCCTTCTCCGTACCGGGTAATGATGGCAAGTTCGGGTTTGATCTCGCGAGACAGATCCGCTTTCATATCGGAAAATATTGTTGAAAGCGTTGCAATCCCGTCAAGGGCAAACGATCCGGAATCCACCGTGACGACGACATGATCGGCGGCATAGAGGCCGTTTATCACCAGTTGTCCCATGCTCGGGGGCGTATCGACAAGGATGAAATCATAGGTGCCGAGGACCGGGGCTAATGCTTTTTTGAGTACCTCTGCCCGGTTCTCCATCCGGTAGAGGTAGGGATCGGCCCCGACAAGATCGAGATGGGATGGTGCGAGATCGATTCCTGACGGCGTGCTCCTGATGATATCCGTGATCGCGGTCTCGGGGAACTCCTCAAACCCGCTCATGAAGACATCGTACATATTCCTGCCGGAAGACTGGGAGCCGTAGCCAAGTCCGACCGTTGCATTTGCCTGTGGATCACAGTCGACTACAAGAACCTTTTTTCTGGCCTGTACCAAAAAACCTGCGATATTGAGACAGGATGTAGTCTTCCCCGTGCCCCCTTTATGATGGGAAAAGGTTACAACTGGCATATTTTCACCTTATGGTAATTTTACCAAACGATGCTATAATAAGGTATGTCTTCGCTAATACGGCGAAATTGTGCAGAAAGAGATGAAATAATCGATTGAATGTCAAAAACGAGAGCAGTTCACGGGATCCGGATGGCCGAACGTTTTTTTCATGGGGGGCACCGTCCGACACCGGAAGTATCCAACAGGATTTTTATGGTTATACGCGTTACATCTGGATAATGTCAGGACATGGATCTCTCCTCGCTGCCGGGCTCGTCATTCTTGTTACCGCCGTCTTCTGTGCGGGCTGTACGTCTTTCTCGGTCGGGGATGTCGGGTACGCCAACCAGTCGGTTGTGATCGATATCACGCATGCAGGCGAACCGGCCGATGCCCATGTTCAGGTGACCATCTATCGCATCGCGAACCTGACGCAGGAACAACTGGCCATTCTTGGCGCTCCGGTCTCGCTGGTGCCCGGGAAGAATACCCTCATTGTCCCGGCCCGGCTTCTCCCCGGCTCCTACAAACTCTATGTCTATATCATCAAAGACGGCGACCGGAAGACCGCGGTGATCCGGGATATTACGGTGTGATTTTCGTGGAACATTGTACACCGGAGATGATGGCTGCCGCACGTGGGATCATTCCCGCAGACCGGATCTTTACGAACGCATCGATCTTCAACCCGTTCACCTGCACGTGGGATAGAGGGACGCTTGCGGTCAGGAACGGCATTGTCCTTGGTACCGGGGACTACACGGGCAACGACATCTGCGACTGCACCGGGAAATATATCGTGCCGGGGTTGATCGATTCGCATGTCCATATCGAGAGTTCGCTGCTCACTCCTCAGGAGTATGCCCGCCTCGTTGTCCGGCACGGCACGACCACGGTCATTGCCGATCCGCACGAGATCGCAAATGTTGCCGGGACAACGGGTATTGAGTACATGCTCGAAGCCCGGGCAGATTCTTTGATCGACATCCGGTACATGCTGCCGTCCTGCGTGCCGGCAACCCCCGCGGATGTGGGCGGGGCCGTGCTAAACGAAGGCGACCTGCGCAGGTTTACCAAAAATCCCGGCGTGCTCGGTCTCGGGGAGATGATGAATGTCCCGGGCGTGCTCGCCGCCGATCCCGGTTTTTTTGGGAAACTCTCTCTCATGGGTATCCGGGACGGGCATGCGCCGGGCCTTACCGGGAAGGATCTCAACGCGTATCTCCTTGCCGGGCTCCAGAGCGATCACGAGTGCACCACCCGTGCCGAAGCGGAAGAGAAACTAACAAAGGGGATGTACCTCTTCATCCGCGACGGCTCGACCGAGCAGAACATCGAGACACTGATTTCGCTCGTGACTCCGGTCACGGTCTCCCGCTGTAGTTTTGCCACCGATGACTGCCATGCCGACCTGCTGGCGGAAGAGGGGCATATCGACCGCTGCATCCGGAAGGCCATCGCGTGCGGTCTTGCCCCGGAGCTCGCGATCCGGATGGCCACGCTCTCGGCTGCCGAACGGTTCGGGCTTGCGGACCGCGGGGCACTCGTCCCGGGGCGCCGGGCCGATCTCTGCATCATTGACGACCCGAAACGGTTTGGGATCTGCCGGGTCTTCCGGAACGGGATCGAGGTTTCGCCCCTGCCGTACACGCCGCAACCACCGTTCCCGCCAACGATACGGTGTCCCGTCCCGTCACCGGACGCGTTCCGGATCGCCGGCTCCGGCCCGGCCCGGGTGATCGGCCTTATCCCCGGCCAGATCGTGACCGAATCGCTCCGGTACGACTGTTCCGCAGACAACATCATGGATCTCAACCGGGATATCCTGAAGGTCGCGGTCTGCAACCGGTACCATGCCGCGCCCGTGGGTCTCGGCCTTGTCCACGGCTTCGGTTTCCGTGACGGGGCCATTGCGGGAAGCGTCTCCCACGATGCCCACAACATCATCGCGGTCGGGACGAGTGATGCACTGATCCGCCGGGCCATTGAGAGCGTGATCCGGGCACAGGGAGGCATGACCGCGGTGCTCGGGAATGAAGAGACGGTCCTCCCGCTCGACTGCGCCGGCCTGATGTCCACCCTGCCGTACCCGGAAGTTGTAGACCGGCTCCATGCCCTGCACGAAGTCACTAAAAAGATGGGCGGGATCGCAAACCCGTTCATGTACCTCTCGTTTCTGGCCCTGACCGTGATTCCTTCTCTTAGGGTCACCGACCGGGGCGTCTTTGACGGCGTGGCCTTCCGCGACGTGCCGCTGTTCAATCAATAAAACTACGGGAAGAGCAGGATCAGCACCACGCCCAAGACCATCAGGGCCGCTCCCGAGACCCGCTGCCGGATGCCGGTCTCGCGGAAGATGAGCGTGCCGTACAGCACCGTGATGAGGATGCTCATCCGTTTTATGGCACTGACATACGGCACGATCTGGTCGAGATACGCAGCATTGATCGCCACCGACTCGATCGTGAGGAAGATCGCGATCAGGATCCCGGCCGCCAGAACATCCCTAGCCGGGCCTGACTGCGGCGATGCCTCTGCGGGTGCCGGTGCTGCGACCGCTGGTGCAGGCAGAGCCGATCGGTTCATCGCGGATTTCAGAAGAAAAATTACCAGGAACGCAGACCCGAGAATCGAGAAGACCACTGCGGATCCAAAGACGATGTCGGAGTTCAGCACCACCATCTTGTCAAACCCGATGGCAATCGCGTACAGGAAGGCAACAAAGAACATTGCGAGGATGCCGGGGTGGCTCGCCATGGCCCGGAACGGGTCGAGCAGGCTCGTATGTTCCGCCGCGGTATTCAGGATGTACGACCCGAGAACAATGATGACGATTCCCGCCATGCCGGCAGGCGACGGGATCTCGCCCAGCATCACAAACGCCGTGACAACCAGGAAGAGCGGGGTGAAGGAGAGCATCGGCACAGCGAGCGAGATGTCCGTGGACTTCAGGGCCCGGAACGCGAGCGTGGTCGCGAGCACGTTGATGGCGCAGGTTGCCCCCACGGCAGAGAAAAATTCCGGTCCCAGCACCGGGATGCCCCACGCAAGCGAGATGGCCAGAAGAAAGATGCCGGTGCTGAGAAACCCGGCGGCTGCCAGCAGGTCGGGCTGCACCGACTGGAGAAATCTCTTGTTGACGATATATTACGCCGCATCGGAGCAGGCCCCGATACCGGAGAGTAATGCCCAGAGCATGAGGAAGATCGGTACTGTATTATCCGTGTGGGCTTATCGCGATTGTTGTCCGAAAATACAAAAAAATTACCGGCTGGCCGGTGCGATTGATCTGATCCAGTCACGGGTCGTCATCACCTGCGAGAAGCGAGACTGCTGGACAACCAGCACCGCGTGGTGAAGGTCAGCGTCCTTCACGGTGCCGGCAGGGTTGGTGATCGTGAGCGTGCCGGTGGCATCTGACAGGAACTTCACCGCATAGCCCCGGTGCAAAGCCTGCCGGGCGGTGGTGTCGCAGCACATCTGCGTCATGTAGCCGGCAATGACGAGACTTTTGATGCCGTGCTCCTCCAGCCATGGCCCGAGGTTCGTTCTGGTGAAACTGCCCGGCAGGGTCTTTTCCACCAGCAGATCGCAGGGACGCTTCTTCACGTCTGCATAAAGTTCCCAGCCGGACGTTCCGGGCACGAACGCAGGGGCACCCGGTGCATTATTGGAATGCCGGATCACGATCACCGGGATGCGGGCCGCGTGGGCAGCATCCATGGCCTCAAGGATCCGGGTAAGACTGCCCGGGGGGTACGTGACCGGCAGAAGGCCGGTGAAATATTCGTTCTGGACATCGATGACCAGTAATGCTTCAGTCATGTCTCTTCTCTCCTTCAAATGTTGACCGGTCAATCTCCATCCGTCGGAATGCTACCGGTTCGCCCTGCACCCGCTCCGTGCATCCGCCACAAGGATGGAATTTGAGTGATGCATACAATCGCTCTGCCCGTGGATTATTTTTTCTGACAATCAGGCAGATCGTCTCCAGTGCCGGATCAGAGAAGCCGTAGTCGAGCGTGAGGAGCGCAAGGGCCCGGCCGAGACCCTGCCCGAGACAATTCGGGTGAAGGGCGATCCTGAACTCTGCACGGTGCTCGGTCTCTTTTGACAGGATCGAGAAGCCGGCAAGGGTGTAGCCAACCTCCGCCACCAGGAGTTCCGTTCCTTTCTTCCGGCTGTACTCATCCAGCCAGCCGCCATCCCGCAGGGAGTAGTCGAGCATGCCAAACTCCGGAGGGTACGGGGGCCATGCCTTGATGAGGGGAATATCCCCGGGCCGGAGCTGGCGGAGCGCAATCATCCATCCATCATGGGATCTGCAAAAACAAAAACGATGAGGCCCGGCACGGAGGAACGGGTCCGTTGAACGCTTCCGCAGGTCAGTGCAGGTCCCAGTCCCGATGCGATTCGCTCACCAGTCTGTTCCCCGGGGGATCTCCTGCACCCACCCGAATCCCTGGGAGACGGACTGCCCGATCCCGAGGTACTGCGGAATAAAAAGATTGGTCCGGAATCGTCCCTTGAAGATCATCACGGTCTGCCGGTCGATCCGTTCCCGGACAAACCGGACATGGGCCGTGCAGGCGATCGGTCTCTCGGGAGCATATTCCAGGGATTTTGCAAACGTGTTCAGCTGGGCGGCAAGCAACCTCTGCATGAACGCGTCCCGGGCCGGTTTTCCCTGCAAGAGATAGAACTTCTTCTCGTTCTGCTGGTTCAGGGCAAGCCACGGTGTGAGGAATTCATACTCGTGTTCCTCATCCGCGATCCCGAACGGTTCGGTCCGTACCTCTTCGTCCCGCGTATCAATGTGGCACCGGTCTTCACCGATAAGGATCTCCGCATTTCCGCGAGCGAGCGAATCGAGGAAGTCGGCTCCCTGGCAGATGCCGGTGACGCGAATCTCATGCTTCAGCTGCCCGCAGAGGATGGGCGGATAGCGGGAGAGGACCGGGCGGTCCGCTGTGCCGGGGCCGGCTTCTGCCGTTCGTTCAGCACATTCACGGGTGAGCACCGAGCGGAACTCCGAAAGTGAGAACTGAAGCGGGTTGGCCGGTGAAATCGTGAGCGTGAAGATGCGGCGTGTCATTGGATGTTACTCAGAACGTATTTTTCATGCATTTCCTGTTTTTTTTGGGTACTCCGGATACCAATCCGCTCTTACGATGCGATCACCGAGAACCGTTTGATCGCGGTGGCGGTCCGGTTCGTGTCGGTGATGGCGATGAAGAAATCCCCGGTTGCCTGGATCTCGCCCCGTGCACTCCATGTGCCGGTGCCGCAGCTGCCTTCCTGCACCACGGTCGTGAAGAAGTCATCCGGGTTCACCGACCCGAACGGATTGTCGGACTGGGCCGGGACGATCATGTACCGCAGTTCCTGCCCTGCCGGCATGCTGGTGGTCCCGGTGATGGAAAGCGGCGTGTTTGCCGGCTGGTCGCCAATGGGATCGATGGTGATCAACGGTGCAACTGAGGCATTGGTGACCGGGCAGAGCGTGGGTGCGGGCGTGGGTTGTGGGGTTGCGAGCGAACGCACGAGAATTTCCCTGACGATCCCGCAGTCGTGGACGATCCGGTACCGGCCGGGTTCCCACCCGCTCGTGACAAAACGGTACACCTGCGTGGAACTCCCCGAACCAAGCGTGGTCTTTTCCGTTTCATTGGGCTGGCCCGGCCCCATCTTTGTTGCCCAGAGGCCGTTTATCCCCTGGAACGTCACCGAGAATCCGGGCGGGTTGCCGGCACACGAGAGGGCTTTCGTTCCGTGGTTGGTAACAGAAAATTCCACAACCTCTCCTTCATTGAAGATGTCGGTGTCCATCACGATGTAGCCGGACCGGGCCTCCGGCTGGTTGAGCGTGGCCCGGTAGGATGCGGCGATGGTGCCGGGAACAACCGTGGTATTTTCACTGGCATTGATTGGCATGGTTGGTGCGGTGCAGCCGGCACTGGCTACAACGAAAAGTGCGATGAGAACGATCCAACCCAGCCAGTACCTGTTCACGCGGTTCACCGGAATTTCTTTTGATTCCTGTCATGATTCTTTTGTATGGCGCGATAAATCTGTTTTGTTTTTTTGGGGGCCGGGAAGGAAAACGAGCGGAAGAAGTTTTTTGAAATTGTAAAAAAAATTTCCGTGCAGGGCTGCCGGCTTTTTAATTTCATAGCGATATTTCCCCCACTTGCAATACAGGGAGTCGCCACGACATATCCTCTGGGTGCGGTTGAGCAAGGTTCTGAATCGTATCAGGAGGACAGGTAAGCGCGTCGGGCATCGCAAAATTTTCAATGAAGTTTCTTAAAAAACATTTCAAAAATTTCTCCAAAAATTTTCTCTAAAAAAAATTCCAACTCACGAAAAAATTCCAGACATCATCACAGCATCTACAGGGATCTCCCTTATCTCTACAAAATACACATTTTCTCCGTCGAAGAATCTCCCTCTCCGACGTGAGTCCCCTGCCAAAACAGGCCTTCCTTTCATTTTCCAGCACCCAGGGCCTTTTCAAAAGGAGATCGGCCCTCCAATTGCGTCTATTAGCGCATTTTGAAATCTTCGACGAAGAAAAACCAATCGGAGCCCGTTTCGCCCGGGAAAAGAACCTCATTGTACCGTTTTTTCGGAATTACGCACGTTTGGGCCGGGCCGGGTCAGTTACCGTACATCATTCTCCGACGGTGAAATCGTGTTCACGAGAACCTGTCTCTTCCATGGTATTTCGCGGGATGATTTCCGACGTGAAATATGCGTCACCGTCGTAGATGATCCTGCCGGGCACCCTGTTCAGTAAAAAACTCCAGGAGTTTTGTACCAGACAGGGGGTCGTTCGATCCCAAACCGGGCCCGCATATGGCCCCGTTCCGGAAAAGTAGTACAACGGAGCCCGTACTGGAAACGGATTGGGGATGGTCTTAACTCAGGAAACGGGGGGTATGGGAGGTGGTTTCTGAAGGGGTTTTAGGGTGTTGGGCTGTGGGAATTCTGTTGCCGTATCTGTTGTGGCTGGGCCAGGAAAATTTTGGAAAAGTTTCTGAAAAGTTTTTGGAAAATATTTTTGGCGTGGAAAAATTTTGAAAAAAAAATTCCGGAACATTTTGAATGTTTTCCGGAAATTTTTCTGCATAGAAAAAATTTTGGAAATCGCGTTGTCTGAAATATTTTCAAATTCGTTGCGATGCCTCACATGCAAAACGCCTCTCGGGTTTTGCGCTACGCACTTACCGGCACGAAAAATTTGATCACGCCCAACCAAAACCTGATTCCATTGCAGAGATTATCATCAAAAAATTTTGATTGATGAAAGTCACAGCACCTTCATCCCGGTCACCGCCGCCAGCAGGAGAAGGATCACCGGCTGGTGCACAATATAGATCAAGAGCGAATGCCGGCCCAAGAATGAGAGCGGCCGGACAAAAAAATCCGGCAGCGATGGCATCGTGAAGTGGCGCACGCCATTCCCGTACAGGAATTCCCCGGCCCCAAGACCCGCCAGCACCACGCCCAGCCACGGAAAGAGAGGGGTGTAATCCACGGACCAGAACGTGGCGGAATGCAGCCCGAGCGGAAGCAGCAGGACGGCCACGGGATCCGTCAGGGCAACCGCGATCGGGTTGATGAGCGGGATCACGAAGAGACCGATCGCGATGACCGCGAGCCCGACCGGGAGATTGTACTTCTTCAACCGGAAGAAGAGCGGCGCAAGCATCACCGCAACGCCTATCAGGTGCAGGATGCCAAAGAGGATGCACCCGCTGGGAATATACAGCCAGGTCGCGAGCGTCACAAGAAGCCCGAGCGCGAAGATTCCCGCACCGCGAACCAGAAATTTTTGTGCGAGCAGAAGACCCGCAAGCGCTCGTGCAACCCGGGCATGACTGACCACGAGCGAGATGCCGACAACCAGCAGGAAGAGGGTTGCGGTGGCATACGCAAAGTACCGCCAGAACCCGGTGGCAACATTGACGGCCAGAACAGAGAAGTAACTGAGGTCGAAGAGGGTGTGGAAGAGCACCATCATCAGGATCGCGATCCCCCGGACACAATCGATCTCAAAGAACCGCTCCTGCGTCTCCATACCACAAGATTCGTTGTTGTGGGGTCATATGTGTTACCCGGAAGAGCGCCGCGATGCAAGAATCCTTAACATGAAAAAAAGAATACAAGATTGGAACGTGGTGAAGAGTGTCGCAGGGACAAGACGAACACATCATTGAAGCAATAGGCCGGTGCCGGATTGTGATCCGGAACGGCGAGGTCGTGGACGTGGGCGAACCGCAGATCAAAGACTGCCCGCTCGCAAAACGGTTCGCGTACCCGATCCCGGATATCAGACCGGAGTCCGTGAAGGCGAACATCGAGCACCGGATCAAGGCATTCGGTATGTGCACGCCCGACCGCGAGGTGCTCGATACCCGGGAGTTTGTCGGGTTCGGGGCCTCCGAACTCCTCAGCTTCGGTCTCTCGGCCGGGATCTTCGATGCCGTGGTTCTCGCGTGCGATGGCGCCGGGACGGTTGTGGTCACGCAGCCCGCCATGGTGCAGGGCATCGGCGGCCGGATGTCCGGCCTTGCCTCCACCTGCCCCTACCCGTCGGTCATGGACCGGATCGAGCAGGGCGGCGGATATGTAACAGACCGTGCCCATGCAACCATGGACCAGCTGGCGGGATTTGCTCTCGCTGCCGGCCACGGGTTCCGGAAGATTGCCGTCACGGTTGCGTTGCCAAAGGATGCAGAAGCGATACGGAAGAAGTTCCCGGACGCGTTCATATTCGGCGTCCACGTGACCGGACTCAATGCAGAAGAGGCAGAGCGGCTCGTTGCGGCATCCGATCTCGTCACCTCCTGCGCATCGAAGACCATCCGTGACATAGCCGGGCCAAAGGCGCTGGTGCAGGCCGGGGTCTCCATCCCGATCTTTGCCCTGACGAAGGCCGGAAAGGATCTCATCATGCAGAAGATCCAGAAGGGTGCTGAACCGGTGCTGGTCAAACCAACGAAACTGCCTGCGTTGGGTGACAACCAGCCCGGGCCGCTGGTATAAAACCCAAACGGTCCCCCTTTTTTTTGTTCTCCCCCGGTATTTTCTCTGAATATCTGAGCCCAAACAATAATCAGGGCCGACACCGATCAATCATTACGAAACGGGCCCTCCCGTTCCGGATTATTAAGAGAGGTGATCGTGATGGTTGACAAAAGCGATACGGAAAAGATTATCGGGGGCGGCGTCTCGTCCCTGGGAAAAGGTGCGCAGGGATTCAGCCAGGAGTTCATGGAATTCCTGAATAAATATTCGGTCATCGGCCTGGCGGTTGCGGTGGTCATCGGTACGGCCGCAACAAAGCTGGTCAATTCCACCGTTGCCGATATCATCATGCCCATCATCGCCGTTGTGGTACCGGGCGGAGACTGGCGGTCAGCGGAACTGGTCATCGGGCCCCTCAAGTTCCTTGTCGGGGACTATGTGGGCGCGATCATCGACTTCGTGATCGTTGCGATGGTGATCTTCATCCTCGTGAAGTATATCATGAAAGGCGACACGAGTAAGAAGATCTGAAGATCTTCTTTTCGAACACCGGGAGCAAGAGAGTCCCGGGTCATGCGAAGAATGCCGGAAGCATTTCCCGGCTCATTCCCCACTTTTTCATTCATTGGTGTAACCGCCCCTATCTGCTATATTCATGAACCGGCGCAGCGAATAGTAGCCCTCATGGAGACAGCAATCATCGATACCATCCTGTTTATTGCGGTGGGCATCTTCGCCGCCGTTGTTGTCCATATTGTATTCAGATTTCTCAAGAAGCAGGCCGAGAAGACCGAGACCATGGTTGATGATCTCGTGGTGCACTCACTGGGCGCCCCCCTCACGATCCTTGCGTTCTTTGTGCCCCTCTTCTTTGCCATCCGGCACCTCATCGAACTCTACCCGCACTACCAGTGGCTCTCGGATGCAAACATCCTGACCTCCGGTTATATCATTGTCGGCACCTGGATCGTGGCCACATTTCTCGATGAGTTCCTCCGGATCTATGGCAAGGCCCTTGCAGAATCCACCGACACGGAACTTGACGACCGGATTGTAGAGATCCTCCAGAAGATCGGGAAGTACCTGGTCTGGTTCATGGGCCTCCTATATGTCCTCACTCTCTACAATGTCAATGTCACCCCGCTCATTGCAGGAGCCGGCATCATCGGTATCGCGATTGCCCTCGCGGCCCAGGATCTCTTCTCCAACTTCTTTGGCGGGGCGGTCATCATCACCGACCAGCCGTTCAAGACCGGCGACCGGGTGCAGATCAATGAGATCGTGGGCGACGTGATCCATATCGGCCCGAGAAGTACCCGGATCATCACCCTTGATTCGGATATTGTGACCATCCCCAACACCAAGATTGCCACAAGCGTGGTACGCAACTATTCGCTGCCCAACCCGCAGGTCAGGATCCAGATCCTGATCACGGTTCCGCTGACGGAAGATGTTGCGCGAATCAAGAAGGTTCTTACTGAGATCTCTGAAGCAGCCGTCCAGAGCCGCTCTGACGTTATTGCCAGAACCCCCCATCCGACGATTTATCTCATGAAGATGGACAAGACCGGCTTGATCTTCCAGCTCACCGTCTATTCGTCCGGGTTCCAGTACAACAATATCATCCAGGATTACATGAACGTCCAGATCGTTGAGCGCTTCCGGAAGGAAGGGATCAGTATTGTCTGAGTATCGCGGGTTCTTTCGTATGCACTCCACTCATATGACCACCCACGTCTTTATGACGCGGAAGAGAATACCAGAACAGGCAGAACCGGCGTGGGCACTGCAACGCCTACTCCGATCATACTCACTAAGGTGAACCATGAACTACCGTGCACCAATCCTCCTCTTTCTTGTCATCATCGCTACCCTGCTGGTACCCGCAGGTGCCGACACGGCACGTGAGACCGGGCAGGGGTATATCACCGTGACCAACCCGCCGGCCGCAGATTTTTTCTCGAGCGTCCGCTACGGCGCTGCTCCGTTCACGATCAGTTTTGCTGATTCGTCGCGGGGCAATTCCCCCATGACGTACCGCTGGGACTTTGGCGATGGAACCGGTTCCGGGATGCAGAATCCCACCCACACGTACAAATCTGACGGGGAGTACACGGTCACGCTCACGGTCACCAACCAGTACGGAACTGACACGAAACCCAAAATCGCATACATAGGCGTGGGCAATGCCCCGGTGGCAGAATTTTCTGCAACACCCCAGGAGGGATCATTCCCGCTGACGGTTTCGTTCTCGGATAGTTCGAAGAACCGGCCAACTGCATGGGCGTGGGACTTTGGGGACGGGACAACGTCCATAGAACAGAATCCCTCGCACACCTACACGCAGGCCGGCATCTATCCGGTCTCTCTTACGGTCCGCAACAATTTCGGCAGCGACATGCTCGTGCAGCCGGGTTTCATCAATGTGAGTGGCACGGCACCGGGTCTTGCAGTCGTGCCTGAAGACACGGCAAACGGGAAGGCCAAAGGAATTGTCGGCCTGATCCAGCAGGCAAAAGGGTCCATGGACAAGAACTTGCCAACTGCCGGATTCATCCCGCCGGAGTTCATGGCGCTTGCTGCCATGATCACAAGCCTGGGCGTGGTCTTCATCCAGCTCCTTATCGCCAATATCGGGGCGCTCACCCAGATCGGCCTCAAGCTGGCAAAGTTCTTTGCGGATCTCTTTGGCGGTCATGCGGTCGAGAAGCTCAGCGATACCGAGATCGCGGCCCGGGGCATTGCCGCAAGAAAGCAGGAGCAGCATCTCTTTGGCCTCTCTGCCAGTGAGATGATCATCGTGGAGGTGGCCGTGGTAATCGTCGCGCTCGCGTTCATGCTCGCAGACCGGGCCGAGCTGACCCTGGAGATGGTGCTCATCTACATTGCCGTTGGGGCAGTCTCGGTGGTGCTCCACGATTTTGCGCACCGGTATTTTGCCACAAAGCACGGCTACGATGCCGACATCCGCTTCTGGGGCCTCGGGACGGTCATCATGTTCGTGACGGCCTGGCTCTTTGGCAATGCCTTTGCCCAGTCCTACCGGAACCTGGTGAACAGGGACGGGGGATCGGGCGATACAAGGGAGATGGGACTTGAGATGGTGGCAGGCCCGGTCATGAGTATCATCCTGATGATCCTCTTCCTTTTCATGGTGCAGCTCGGGGGACTCTGGGCAGTTGCCGGCGGGATCGGGTTTGTCATCAACCTGATCACGGCAGTGTACAGCCTGATGCCCATCTCATCCATGGACGGCGGCGCCATCTGGAGATGGAACCGCACACTCTATCTCGCGCTGCTCATCCCGATGCTCGCGTTCTATATCTTCACGTTCGTGCTGGTATAGAAAGATTAAAAATTTCCTATTTTTGTCATTTTTTTTTGATCCTGGCAGGGATAATGCCAATATATATGAAGATCAACCTATGCAGCGCAATGAAGAAGGTACTCCGCACTCCCTCACCCAATGCCCACCTGTCAAAGCTGGAGCGGTGCGGGCCCGCGGAGCTGCTGGGAATATTTGAGACCTGCCTGAAGACCGGTTCACAGAAAACCCCGTTTGGATCGCTTCCTGAGATCTGGGGGAGACTCTTCTCCGAACTATTCCTGTCCCCTGAGGAACTCGTTGATGAGATGCAACGCGGGGAGTACCGGTTCAGCAAGGAGCACGAGCGCATGCTGCGAAAGTTCATCCGGGCAGACTGTGCAAACGGCGGGGTGTTCGTGATGAAGGTTATTAAGACCGGGGGCAAGATGGACCGGGCGGCCCTGATCATGATCGCAGACCCTGAGGATCTTGCGGAATTGGAATCCGATGGCAAGATGGCGCTCCACCACCTCCTTGAGGTCTGTGACCGGCGCGTACGACCGGTACTGATCCGGAGGGCCGGTAAACGGTTGCAGCTCTTTGACCGGCGGGATATCCCCCTCATCTTTTCGGTCTTCGCCCTCTGCGATCTGGGTGGGGAGGATCTCGACGCAATCACCTCCGTGTTTTCTGATGATGACCTCAAAACGATCATGAGCCGGAACCGGAACGGGAGAACGGCCTTCGAAGTCTTTACCAATGTCTCCACCATGATCCGGCGCTATTATGCTTGGGACCGGAATGATATCATGGAGCGCAACGCGTTCTATATCCCGGCTGCAAAAGATATGAAGAAAGAGGAAGACGAGAAGCCGGCCCGCGTCAAAATTGTTTCCCATTTGCCAAAGAAGAACAACCCGCAATAAAACCCGGGTGCGGGCACATTCCGAGCGGCACCTCCCTGATCTCCTTTCGATCAGTTCAGAAGTTCCCTGATCCGATCCTGAACCTGCCGTAATGCACGGGCTTTTTTTAAAAACTCACGGGGCCTCATAAAATCCCGAAAAAAAACCGGATCAACCGCGGGTATGTTAAAACGATGGGATCAGGAGAGGTGGATCAGTTCCCCGCAGGAACACCGGGTAAACGCATGCCCGGAGGAGCCCGCGAGATCTTTTGAGAGCCGGATCTCTGCATGACACTTCGGGCACCTGATGATGGTGAAGTGCTCGGCCTCAAGTGCCTGCATCCTCCGATCAAGATCGATTATCGCGGCCTTCATTCTCAGAAGAACCTTATGAGAGTCTTCCTGGACATTTTTTGGAAAATAGTCTGTCATCCCGATCACACCTTCGCATTCATCGTTTCAGGGGCAAGCCTCATTAATCTGCTCCAGCCATCGGAAGTGCGGGCATTCTGCCGGGTAGTGCTGGGGATCTGGCGTGATGGTGTCAACCCTGAACCGGCCGCCCGGCTCTGACGATCATTGTACCGGTTTTTAATAGCCCATGCTCATCGTCGCAGGAGATACAAGGAAAACTGTGATGATGTTCCGTGCAAAAAGAGAGAACGAGATGCGAGGGATGGGATTCGAACCCAAGAACTCCTTCGAGACCAGGCCCTGAACCTGGCGCCTTTAACCGGGCTTGGCTACCCTCGCGCCTATATTGATTACACACCCGATTACATAAAGGTACGGGAGAATTAAAAAAAATTATCTGGATTTTTGCAACGGGGCATCGGGTTGGTTGCGTTTCATCTCCTGCTCGCGGAGTTTGTTTCTCCGGATCTTCCCGGAGATGGTCTTGGGGAGTGACTCGACAAACTCGATCGCACGCGGGTACTTGTAGGGTGCCGTGACCTGCTTGACATGGGTCTGGATCTCCCGCACGAGCGTGTCTGAGGGTTTGAATCCCGGTTTGAGGATGATGAACGCCTTGACAATCATACCCCGGATATCATCCGGCGACCCGACGACCGCTGCTTCCAGCACGGCAGGGTGTTCTAACAGGGCGCTCTCCACCTCAAACGGGCCGATCCGGTATCCCGATGCCTTGATCACATCGTCATCGCGGCCGATGAACCAGAAGTACCCGTCTTCATCCCGGTAGGCCTTGTCGCCGGTATAATACCAGTTCCCTTCAAAGGATTTCTTGTTCTCTTCGGGATTGTTGAGGTACTCCTGGAACATGCCGACCGGCCGCGGGTTGATCCGGATCGCAATCCGGCCTTCTTCATGCACGGCAACCTGTTTGCCGTGATCGTCATGGAGTTCGATATCCCAGCCGGGCGAGGGTTTCCCCATGGACCCGAATCGCGGCTGCATGCCGGGGAATGTCCCGACGCAGAGCACGGTCTCGGTCTGCCCGTAGCCTTCGTAGATGGTGAGGCCGGTCGCATCCTTCCAGGCCTTGATCACTTCGGGGTTGAGCGGTTCCCCGGCACTGGTGCAGTGGCGCAGTTCCGAGAAGTCGAACTTGTCGAGATCCGCGAGGATCAGCATCCGGTAGATGGTTGGAGGAACGCAGAAGGTGTTGATGCCGTATTTTTCTATGAGCGGCAAAATCTCGGTGGCATTGAACTTGCTCCGGATATCATAGACAAATATTGCAGCACCCTCGATCCACTGGCCATAGAACTTGCCCCAGGCACTCTTTGCCCAGCCGGTGTCGGAGAGCGTGAAGTGAAGATCGGTGGACCGGACATCATGCCAGAACCGCACGGTGATGATATGACCCAGCGGATAACTGTGGTTGTGGAGCACCATCTTGGGTTCCCCGGTGGTGCCGGAGGTGAAGAAGATCACGAGCGGATCGGTGCTCTTGGTCTTCTTGGTACCGGGCAGGGTCACGAGTTTGGTTGAGACCGGGGCCGGGTAATCCAGCTCAACCGGGTAACTGATCCAGCCGTCGCGCTTGCCGTCCGTGAGCATCCGGCAGGTGAGCGACGGGCATTCGTTTTTGATCGCATCGATCTTGTCGGCATGCTCGGAGCTCGTGATCACCATCTTGATCTCGGCAATGTTGATCCGGTATTTCAGGTCTTTCTCGGTCAGCATCGTAGGGGCAGGGCAGTAGACCGCCCCACGCTTGATCATGGCGATGGTGAAGGTCCACCACTCCGGCACGCGGGGGAGCATGATCAACACGCGGTCACCCTTGTTGATCCCGTACTTGATGAACATATTCACGATCTGGTTGGACATGCGCATCAGGTCCCAGAACGTGAATTTCTTCTCCACGCCTTCCTGGTTCAGCCAGATCATGGCGAGTTTGTTGCGGTCTTTATTGGCCCATGCATCGATCACATCGAACCCGAAATTAAAATACTCCGGGACATTGATCTGGAAATTTTTGTAGGTCTGGTCATAGTCCCCGATATTGTGGTAATCCGGGCCGATGACGGGGCCGGCGGGAACAATACCTGCGGAATCTGTACCTGAAGCAGGGCCCAGATGTACCCTGCACGCTTCATCGATCCATTCGGACCGTGAGAGTTTCTTTGCCTTTGCGGATGTATCGATCGTTTCAGCCAGGGAATCGTCCATGGTGATTGAATAGCGCACCATGTAGATCCATTTGGTGGTGCACTTATTATGTGTTTTTATTACATATGCACCAGAATTCAAACGGTTGGCGTTCCACTCTCAAAAAAATATGAAGATACCATGAGTGGTGCACCAATAAAAAAGAGTTAGTTCTGGTCAAGATATTTTTTCAGTTCAGCGGCCCTGAGTTCGTTGCGTTTGATCTTGCCGGAGATGGTCTTGGGGAGTTCAGCGACAAATTCGATCTCACGCGGGTATTTGTAAGGAGCCGTGGTGCGTTTGACATAATTCTTGATCTCACGGACCAGCGATTCCGAGGGCTCGATGCCCGGCTTCAGGATCACGAATGCCTTGACGATCAAACCGCGAATCCGGTCCGGCGACCCGACCACGGCGGCTTCCTGCACCGAAGGGTGCTCTAAGAGTGCACTCTCGACTTCGAACGGGCCGATCCGGTACCCGGAGCTCTTGATCACATCGTCATCGCGGCCAATGAACCAGAAGAACCCGTCGTCATCGTACTGCACTTTGTCACCGGTATAATACCAGTTGTGGACGAACGACTTCTTGTTCTCTTCAGGGTTGTCAAGGTACTCCACGATCAGGCCGGGGGGTTTGGGTTTGCAGTTGATCGCAAGCCGCCCCTCTTCATGGGGACCGACCGGCTTTCCGTGATCGTCATGGACCTCGATCTTCCATAAGGGCGAGGGTTTTCCCATCGAGCCCGGCCGGGATTCGAGCATCGGGAATGCTGCAACACAGCAGGCGGTCTCGGTCTGGCCATACCCTTCGCAGATCGTAAGGCCGGTACCTTCCTTCCAGACCCGCATCACTTCCGGGTTGAGGGGTTCGCCGGCGCTGGTGCAGTGACGCAGGGATGAGAGGTCAAACCGTTCAAGATCCGCGAGGATCAGCATGCGGTAGACGGTCGGGGGACAGCAGAAGGTGGTGATCTGGTACTTCTCCAGGAGGGGCAGAACTTCGGTGGCCTGGAACTTTCCGGTGAAGTTATAGACAAAGATGCAGGCGCCTTCAATCCACTGGCCGAAGATCTTGCCCCATGCGCACTTGGCCCAGCCGGTATCGGAGACGGTGAAGTGGAGGTCATTATGCTTCACATCCTGCCAGAGCCGGGCGGTGACGATATGCCCGAGGGGGTACGCGTTGTTATGCAGCACCATCTTCGGTTCACCGGTCGTGCCGGAGGTGAAGTAGATGAGCATCGGGTCGGTGCTCTTCGTTTTCCTTGAATCGGGGATGCTCACCGAACGGTGGGAGACGGGGGCCGGGTACAGCAGTTCGTAGGGGAAACTCGCCCAGCCGGGAAGTTCTCCGTCGGCCAGGAACCGGGCCGAGAGGGTCGGGCATTCATTGCAGATCTCTTCCACCTTGGGGGCGTTCTCGACGTCGGTGACGATCATCCGGAACTTTCCCTTGTTGACCCGGTACTTGATATCCCGCGAGGTGAGCATGGTCGGGCATGGCGCAAAGACCGCTCCCAGTTTGATGAGCGCTATCGCAAAGATCCACCACTCGGGGATCCGGGGAAGCATCAGGAGTACGCGGTCCCCCTTGTTGATGCCGTACTTCAGGAGGATATTTGCCGCCTTGTTGGAGAGGTTTGCCAGATCCAGAAAACTGTATTTTTTCTCTTCTCCCTTCTGGTTCACCCAGATAAGGGCAAGTTTGTTGCGATCCTTCTTCGCCCACGCATCGATCACATCGAATCCGAAGTTGTAGAACTCCGGGACCTCAATGGCGAAGCGTTCGCACATCTTTTCATAACTGTCTGTTCCATGCCCCGCTTTTTTCATAAAAATCCAAAATACTATTCTCTGTGGTTCTTTTTCAATCTGTCCTTCTGCATGGGACGGTTTTTTTATTCAAAAAAAACAGTGTGCGAAAGAGCCAAAAAACGGACCCGTTTTCGGCACCGGTTCCGACGGGAATTCCGGGCGTTGAAAGGCACCATAAAGGTTGTCCATTAGTATTATGATTGAAAGGATTTCATAGTACAGTGGATGGCAGAGAAAAAGTACGCATCATTGAAGATCGAGAACATCGTGGCGTCCGGCGTCATTGCCGAGTCCATCGATCTTGCCGAGGTCTCGAGCAGGATCAAGAGCTGCGAGCTCAACACGAAGCGGTTCCCGGGTGCAGTATTCCGCATCGAAAAACCCAAAATTGCATCCCTGATCTTCTCTTCAGGCAAGGTGGTACTGACGGGAATCCGTGACAATAAGGCGCTCAAGGATGGTCTTGCCATCATCATCAAATCCTTAAAGGAGGCCGGTGTCGATACCCTCCGGGAGCCTAAAGTTGCTGTCACCAATATTGTCTGTTCGTACGATATCGGGAAGTATATCAATCTCAATAAGGTTGTCATCACCCTGAACCTCGAGAACATCGAGTATGAACCCGAACAGTTCCCGGGTCTGGTCTACCGGATCAAGGATCCGAAGATCGTTGCCCTTCTCTTCTCCTCGGGAAAAATTATTCTCACCGGTGGCAAGACGATCGAGGACATCAAGAAAGGCCTCGATTTCCTTGAGAAGAAACTCGAAAGCATCATGTAATTTTTTTTTATTTTTTTTGTGCGTTCTTTGGTATTATGCCCAGTACCGGTGTGTCTGGACGAAGTTCCGTTCTGCCTTCAAAATCTCCCGGTAGAAGGCATCGTCATCCGTGAGCGTGGCAAGAATCCGGGACGCGGTCTCAGGCCCCACGCCCCGCCCGGATAACGCGATGATAGCCTTCTTCCCGCTGGACAGGACAATATTGGCGTTCTTCATCAGCCGCTGCTTAATGGCTCGTTCTTCAGCATTCAGCCGCGGTTTTTTTAAGAGGGCATACTGCTCTTCGTCAAACGGTTTGAGCGCAGCAATCAGCCGTGCACCGCACTTCGGGCACTGGGGATGCTCATCCACCCGGGATACCACGGTCCGGCTCTTCCAGTTGCCGCAGTTCATGCAGGCAAGGATCACATCATCCTGGCTGAGCCGGCGTTTGAGGGTCGATAAGACGACACTGTCTCCGCTGGGCGGGGGTATCTGGTCGCGGGAGGAGAGGAGGCCACCGGCTCCTATCAATGAGTGGGGGCCGAGTGCAATCTGGATCGACCCTTCCTGAACGAGCCGGACGATTGCTGCTGCGGTATCGATATCCATGTACTCCGAGAGCAGTTCCCGGTAGGCCTCCTGCTGGACAACGGTATTGTCAAAGAATTCCAGCAGGCGGTGGATGCTGATCTTCTCGTAATCCGCATCGGGATCGATCGCCCCGAACTTTTTTGCTATCTGCACGAGCTTCCATTTGAACAGGGCCGTCCGTTTCAGGGCAAGCCGGAGGATCCCGGACATATGTGCCGGGTCAAGTGAGGTGAGGACATCCCGGACATCCGCAGCCCGGATGGCTGATGGCAGCCGGAGGAGCATCCGGTAGGCGTCCAGTTCGAGCCCCACCGTAGTGCCATACCGGGCGGAGATGAGGATCGAGATGACACGCCCGAGCGCTTCATTCGCCTTGTGGCCGGCACAGACATTTAAGACCACGCCATCGCCGGTATTTTCGAGCGTAATGAGTGCATCGGTCGGGACAAGAGATCGGTTCTTGTCCATCTCGCGGAGGAATCCCTCCGCGTACTGGAGCCCATCCGCTTCCGGGGCATACGCACTGATCACCCGGGTCCGTCGCATCTCCCCGACTTCGTGCGCAACAGAGAACGGGACCGGGATCTGTTCGCCCTCCCACGAGGGCAGTTCGCCGATCGCTTTCTTGGCAGGTTCCACGGTCAGCCTGCCATCAGCAATCTCCAGGACACGCCAGAGCTGCCCCTTGGTGATGAAGACGACCCCCGTGTGAACCCAGCCCACGACAAAGGATTCATCGAGCGTTCCTACGGTGCGCCGCGAGACGATATCGAAGATCGGCACCTTCCGCTCATCATGGATCATGGAGAGATTCCCGGTCAGGTACCTCCGGGCACGGGCGGTGGTGACAATCCGGCTGCCGTCGATCCTGATGAGGCGGTGCTCTTCCATCTGGCGGCAGACGGAATCGAGCAGCGGGGCGCAGTCCGGGTAGAGTGCTGATCGCTCGCAGATCTCCTGAATTTTCGTTCGTTCGATCTCACCGTATTCAACGGCTATTGCAGCCACCTGGTTTGCGAGCACATCCGCGGCGTTCTTGTGCGGGGTCACCTGTTCGATCTCATTTGCCCGGGCCTTCTTGGCAATGACCAGCGACTCCAGCAGATCGTCAAAACCGATAGCAAGGATGGTGCCGCGGGAGATGGTGTTCAGCTGGTGGCCGGCCCGGCCCACGCGCTGCACCAGCCGGGCCACCTCGCGGGGGGAACCAAACTGGATGACATGGTCGACCCGGCCGATATCGATCCCCAGTTCCATGGAGGAGGTGCAGATCAGGGTCCGGATCTCACCTCTCTTGAACCGCTCCTCCGCATCGATCCTGACATCTCTTGACAATGATCCGTGATGGACCTCGACATCGCCATGCGCGAACAAGGCATGCCCGAGGGCTTCGGCGGTCACCCGGGTGTTGACAAAGACAAGGGTTGATCCATCCCGCTTCAGCAGTTTTGCAAGAACGCGGGTCTGGTGCTGAAAATCATCGCCCACGTACTGGACTGACAGGTCCAGTTGTTTTGAGACCGGGACCTGCACGAGTGCATACGGGCGGGATCCGCACAGGTACTGCGCGATATCATCAGGATTTCCCACAGTCGCGGAGAGCCCGATCCTCTGGAACTCCCCGGCGTAGACATGCAGCCGCTCCAGGCCAACGGCAAGCTGGGCACCCCGTTTGCTGCCGGCCAGTTCATGGATCTCATCGATGATCACGTACCGGACATGGGTAAGGTGTGCGCGGAGCCGTTTTCCCATGAACATGGCCTGGAATGTCTCGGGAGTCGTGATCAGGAGATCGGGGGGAGACAGCGCCTGTTTCCGCCGCTCCGCCATCGGGGTATCCCCATGACGAACCCCCACCGTAAGGCCGAGTTCCGCACACCACCACTGCATCCGGGAGAGGATATCCCGGTTCAGGGATCGCAGGGGCGTGATATAGATGGCCTTGAACCCGCCCCCGGCTGGCAGCGAGAGCAGGTTGTGGAAGACCGGGAACATGGCACTCTCGGTCTTGCCGGTCCCGGTCGGGGCTATGAGAACGATGTGACTGCCGTCAAGGATGAGGGGTATTGCCTGTTTCTGCGCAGCGGAGAGGGCAGTAAAACCCCGTTTCTGTATACATGCCCGGACACGCGGGTCCAGCCGTTCAGTGGTCTTCATCGCGGTCAAGTGTGCTGACAGGGCCGATGAACGTCCCATCGGCCAGGATGATCTCTGCATCTGCGGTATTCATTCCCCGTGACAGAGGTGAGAACGGGTCCTTCACGATCCGGAGAATATCGTACCCGGCCAGTTCGTTGAACGCCGGCATGAATAATAACCGGGTCGTTCCCATTCCCCCATCGGATAATTCCTCATCAGGTGTTGTCAGCGTTGACCGTAAGTATGCCGGTTCCTGGAGAGCACATCCCACCTCATCATGCAGCAGGAGGAGGGGGTGATGGTGACCAAGAATGATCAGGTTGCCCAGCAGACCGGCGCCTGGGTTCATATGCCCGTGCAGGTACCCGACACCGTCAACGATTGCCCCGTCACGGGGCTTCAGTTCATCCAAGTGAACGAAGCGTTCAAGGCCGATATCATGATTGCCTGGGAAGATGATGAGGGGGACCCGGTCGCGCAGGGTTTTAAGGATGCCGGGCATCTCAGTGAACTCCTGGCGGGTCAGTGAGGGGATGCTGTGTTTGATATCCCCGAGCAGGATCAGGTTGTCGGGATCAGCCTGATCGATGGTCTGCACCAGGCGTTCAAGCCGCTCCTTCGTCCGGCTTCTGAAATGCAGGCCGCGGGAGACAAGATCCGCTTCGATCCCAAAATGCGTATCCGCAACAACAAGGTTGCGCTCATTGCCTTCTACCAGAAGTGCCGGGCCGTCGCGAATGAAGGTAAGGTTCATAACCGTTTGACATACCCCTTCTGGGGCTGGTAGCATTCATCTTCCTGAATCAGGAACGCAAGTGCCGCCAGCGTATCTTCTTTTGGAATACCGCGTAAGCCGAGCGTTTCGATCACGTCTTCAACTGCGATTCCCCGGGGGTCGGCAGCCATCTGCAACAGCTCCTGAACCTGAGCCTGGATGTCGGGTCGTTCCCCGGCATCCTGCGAATCGGAGGGCCTGACCGAACCAACGACTTCTTCCACCATGGTGGTAAGTTCGAGGAGGCTGGTGGTCGTCAGGGAATAATGACGGATTGCCGTCATCAGACGTTCATCGGTTGCAGTTCCCTTGAGTGCCCGGCAGAGGTCCTCAAGCCTGTGAAGGGTGTACTCTGCCGTGATCAGAAGAAGTTTATCACGTTCAGCGCGGTCAATGACCCGGATATGTTCGGGACGAACCGTGAGGGAGATCGCATTGTTCTTCTGGTAGATCTGGGCATTTCCGGTGATTGCAACAAAGGAGGGGACCGGGATCTTTTTTACGGTCCCGGTGAGTGCTGCATTCCGGCCGCCGATGACAATATCGAATGCACCCGAGGGATCGGCCACGCGGCACCGGCAGAGATCGCCCGCATCTCTGACTTCGGTGAGTGCTCCTGCAAGAACGATCCTGCGGCACCAGGCTCCGCCGGGTGTCACCACCCATCCCGGTGTATTCCTATCCTCATCAGGAATTCCCAGTGTTGACCGGGAAAATTCCCCGGCCAGCACCCTGACTGCCCCCTCCATGATCAGGTATACCGTTGTAATGCAGACCTATTCAAGATATAGCCCGTGACACCGGAGAGACCCCGTTATCGATGCCGGTATCGGGGTTTAGCCGAGGGGAGCGTAATTCCGTGAAGGTAGGCAGAAAAAAACCTGTTAAAAAGAGATATTCTGGATTGCTTGATCGCACGGAGAACAGCACAGGATTATCTGGTGCAACGCCAGCAGCATACCATCGCGATCAGGAGCGCACCGATCACAACTATCGGGGATAATGGGGTGCGGGTTGTTGTCGCCGGCTGCTGCTGAACCAGCTGAGCCGGTGTGGGACTCACAGATGGCATCGTTGTCACCGCGGTTCCCGTGATGGTCGTACTATAGGGGATAACTGGAATCGGGAGGGTGGGATCCAGGTTGTTGGCAACAACGTATGCTTCGTGTGCTTCATCCGCTTTTCCAAGTGCACGGAGTGCATCACCTTTACTGAAATAAGCAGCAGCGTACGTGTTCGGCATTTGCGTGTTATTGACTAAAATTACCATATCAGCGGCTTTTATCGCATCCTCATATCTTCCCAGTTGCACCAGAATCCCAGCCTCATTTGCCCATGCAATAGTAAAACTCTGGTTGATAGCGAGTGCTTTTTCATTTGCCTGCAACGCCGCGCTAAACTGCCCGGTGTTAGCAAGATCGACTGCTTGGTTGTACCAATACCAAGGATTTTCTGATTGGTTTGTTTCATCCACCGCAAGTACTGGTGAGATGAGCAGAAACGTAACAACAATGGTTAGGATGGTTGACCTGAAATGCATTGACTTACTCCTTGTATAATTTTAGATACCCATCTTATAATAACGTAAACAAAAGGAGGGACAAGGATGATTAATCCTTTTTCGCAAACAGGATGCCGGCAATGCCGAGACCCGCAATAATTACTGACCATGGCAGAGGGGCGTAGGTGGTTTTCGGCTCCGGGGTTGCCTGAGTTGGGATCGTAGTCACCGGAACCACTTCCGTGGGCGGGATGGTTGTGGGAACTGAGGTAATGCTGTTCTCGGGAGTCGTCTCGGGAGTGGGTGACAGGGATTCCCGCGGCAGGAACCGGACACTTGCGGATCCGGTTGTAATACCCGTGAGATCAGTGATTCCTGAAGAACGGTATAGTTCCTGCATGTGGTTGAGGTTCTGGGAAACGGTAAAGGTGTACACACCCGGGGGGTACATGAATCCCCCGCTGGCATCCCGGGACAGTCGGTTCCATGACGATCCCAGATTCTTTCCAAGATAGGTGGGGGTGGTGATGAAGGGATTCGTATCAAAGAACAGGATCTGGGTGTCTGCCCCCCCGACACTGCCCGTGTAGATGGTGGTTAACACTTTCCCGCTGGGATTGGCCATTTTTACCGTAAAGAAACTATCCGATGGATTCAGGTCTGTGCGGTTGGAATAACTCAGTACCTGGTTCAGGTTCGTATCAATCCGGTAGGTGACATTTGTCGTGAGGGGGACGGACTGTCCGGTCACATCCTTG
>Ga0209098_1000119_pt1 | contig 86225 bp, 62 predicted proteins | sample AD_JPNHW1_MetaG_FD_184429 | JGI IMG/M metagenome (GOLD analysis project Ga0209098, IMG submission 184429) | Active sludge microbial communities of municipal wastewater-treating anaerobic digesters from Japan - AD_JPNHW1_MetaG (SPAdes) (version 2) | ecosystem: Engineered > Bioreactor > Anaerobic...
CATCCACCGGCGTGTTCACGATCGTGGTCGCGTTGTCGCCCACCGCTACCGGGACGTGGTTGGTCACCCCCTCCGGGAGGACCGTGATGGTCACGGTCGCTGTAGAGCGGTCATTATCATTATCGCTTACTTGATAACCAAATGTTTCAATACCTGAGAAACCATTATTTGGTGTATAGGTTACAGTATTATCTCCATTAACAACTACATTTCCGTTTACAGGTAAAGAAGAGATAGTTACACTTTGAATCCCATCTTCTAAACCAGTATCGTTAGTAAGAATATCAACATTAACAGGTGTTTGATAGTTTGTAGCCCTTCTATCCGCGTTTGCAATAGGTGTATGGTCTATTGCATCAGTAACAGTTATTGATACAGTTGCAATACCATAATCACCATCAACATCTTCAATTAAATATTGGAATGAATCATTCCCAGTATAGTCAGTTGAAGGAGTATATGTTATTGTTCTTGCAGCATTAATTAAAACAGTTCCGTGTGAAGGATTTGTATATGCGCTTAAACGTCCAAAACCATCATTTAGTCCTGTGTCGTTTGCTAGAACACTTATTTCAACCGAAGTATTTTTAGGTGTTGTAGCATTATCGTTAACGGCAACAGGAACTGAATTAACCTCACGAACATTAATTGTTACTTGTGCTATAGAGAAATCACCATCTACATCAGTAACTTTATACTTAAAGGTGATTGTGCCAATAAAGTCAGTTGCTGGAGTATAAGTAATGGTATTATCGGGATTTGCAACTGCAGTTCCCTGTGATGGAGCCTCTTCAACCGAAACTACAATTCCTCCATCCTCTAATCCATAGTCGTTAAATAGAACATCAACATTAACAGGTGTGTTTTTGCTAGCGCCTCTGGCATCATTAACGGCTACTGGTTGGTCATCCATCCAAGTTACAGTAATGGTTACAGTTGCTTCGTCACATCCACCATTAGCATCACATACCTTATAAATAAAGGTATCATCTCCATTAAATAAACCATTTGGTTTATAGGTTATGGTATTATCTGACTCGATTACTACAGTACCGTGACCTGGTTGTTGAGATATTGAAAGACCTAATCCACCTTTATCCAAGCCCTTATCGTTTGAAGAACTGGAATATTTACTTGGGTGTCCTCGTTAGTTGTAGAAGCATCATCAACAGCACGTGGACCAACATCATCTTTATTAGTTACAAAAACATCCTGAACATCAATGTTATTATAATCAGGATCGTCGCTTACAGAATTAGCAGTTAAAATTGAATAAGGAATATCTCCATCATTTACAAGATCGTCAACGCCAGTGATTGTTACGATTTGCTTAATATTCCAGTTTGCTGCTGTGAATGTCAAACTTGATTTATCAATTGTTCCTTCGGTTAAATCGCTTGACGTTAAGCCAATCGTAACATCTTTAGTAGGCTGGCTATTCAAATTCATCGTAAATGTTGCAGTAGTTCCATCCTCAGCAGTTATTAGGTTACTAAATGAGTATACCGTAATTCCTGGGCTATCATCATCACTATTAACCATTGTAATATCGCTAGGATCAACTCCATTATAGTTATCATCAAGGCTAACAGCAGTGCTTAAAATAATTTGATAGGTTTGATTACCATCTGCAACTGCATCATCAACACCAGTAATTGTAATAGTTTGAGGAGTACTCCAATTAATTGCAGTGAAGGTTACAGATGCTGGTAAAACAGTTCCTTCGCTAGTATCACCAGAACTAATACCAACTGTAACATCAGCAGTTGGTTGGCTATTCAACTTAATTGTAAAGGTTGAAGTAGTCCCAGTTTCACTTGTGCTTCCAGATGTTTCTGAAACAATGATACTTGCAACATCATTATCGATACTTGTAACTGATACATCTGAAGCATTTCTGTTTTTATAATTATCATCAAGGCTAGATGCCAAATCAGTAATTATTGTGAAAGAAATATCTCCATCATCAATATAATTATCTACTGGAGTAACCGTAACAACCTGAGGTATATTCCAATTTAGTGCAGTAAAGGTAACGCTTGCAGGAGATACAGTACCCTTGCTAGTGTTATTTGAGCTAATTCCGATTGTAACATTTTGCGTTGGCTCACTATTTAATGCTATAGTAAATGTTTTTGCGGAACCCTCTTCATTTAAAATAAGGGTTACCGGATTTACTGTTATCCCGGCAGCATCATCATCTTGGTTAGTAATAGAAACATTTTGAGCATCAAGATTATTGTAAAGAAGATCACTACTTGATGCTGGATTTGTGATTATGGCGTATGCCACATCACCATCGTCAATGTTATCATTTACACCAGTAATTGTAACTGTTTGTGCAGCACTCCAGTTAGCAGTAGTAAAGGTCAAACTTGATGGTGAAACAGTTCCTTCTGCTGTATTGCTTGAAATCAAACCAATTGTAACATTAGCAGTAGGTTGGCTATTTAAACGAATTGTGAAAGTTGCTGTAGCACCGGATTCACGTGTATACAAACCTGCTGTGGGAGTTACAATAATTCCGAAATCATCGTTATCAATATTTGTAACTGAAACATCTGAAGCATTCAAACCATTGTATTTACTATCGGTACTTGAAGCGGCTCCAGTAATAATTGAAAATGCTATATCTCCATCATCAATAAAATCATTAACGCCTGTTACCGTTAACGTTTGCGCGGTGCTCCAGTTGGCTGCGGTGAAGGTTATGCTTGATGATGAGATAGTACCCTCTGCCGTGTTGCTCGAGGTGAGCCCGATTGTAACATTTGCCGTTGGCTGAGTATTCAGCTTTACTGTAAAGCTGGCTGTACCTCCTGCTTCAGTTGTGGTTAAACCGCTGGTTGGCGTTACGGTTACCCCGGCCACGTCATCATCAGTATTGGTTACGGACACATCCGATGGGTTGATTGCGCTGTACTTGCTGTCGGTGCTGCTAGCCTGTGCAGTGACTATAGTATAATTCACGTTGTCATCATCAATATTATCGTTGACTCCGGTTACCGTTACCGTCTGCGCAGTGCTCCAGTTGGCTGCGGTGAAGGTTATGCTTGATGATGAGATAGTGCCCTCTGCCGTGTTGCTCGAGGTGAGCCCGATTGTTACATTTGCCGTTGGCTGAGTATTCAGCTTTACTGTAAAGCTGGCTGTACCTCCTGCTTCAGTTGTGGTTAAACCGCTGGTTGGCGTTACGGTTACCCCGGCCACATCATCATCAGTATTAGTTACGGACACATCCGATGGGTTGATTGCGCTGTACTTGCTGTCGGTGCTTGTAGCCTGAGCGGTGACTATCGTGTAAGCCACGTTGTCATCATCAATATTATCGTTGACTCCGGTTACCGTTACCGTCTGCGCGGTGCTCCAGTTGGCGGTGGTAAAGATCAAACTTGAGGGTGATACCGTACCCTCGGATGTATTACTTGAGGTCAGACCGATGGTAACGTTTGCTGTTGGTTGGCTGGTAAGTACCACAGTGAAGGTGGCTGTACCTCCTGCTTCTGTGGTTGTTAAGCCGGTTGTAGGAGTTATAGTAATGCCTGCAACATCATCATCAATATTGGTTACAATAACATCCGATGGATTAACACCACCATAGTTAGAATCAGAACTTGATGCAGTTGAGGTTTGAACAGTATAAGTAATATCTCCATCATCAACATCATCATTAACTCCAGTAACTGTAATCGTTTTAGTTGACCAATTTGAATTTGTAAATGTTACACTTGATGGATTTACAGTTCCCTCAGTAAGATCTGTTGAAGTTATATTAATTGTTACATCAGAAGTAGGTTGAGTGTTTAAAGCTATTGTAAATGTATTGCTACCCCCCTCATTTGTTGTTAAACTAGTAGGAGAAACTGTTATACCTGCTACATCATTATCAGCATTTGTAACAGTAACATCAGCAACTGAAATTCCATTATATAATCCATAAGAACTTGTTGCAGTTGTAACAATCGTATATGAGACATTACCATCTGCAATTGCATCATCAATCCCAGTTAAAGTGACTGTTTGAGGAACACTCCAGTTCGATGAGGTAAAGGTAACGCTTGTTTTATCTATACTACCTTCAGCAGAATTTACTCCAGTAAAGCTAATGGTAACATTTGCTAATGGTTGAGATGTAAGAACTAGGCTAAATGCACCTGTTCCTCCTACTTCAGTTGTACCTATTGATGTTGGTGTAACAGTTACTCCTGCGGCGTCATTATCATTATTAGTTGCTGATACAGTGATATTTGATAGTGCAGTATATTTACTATCGCCCGAATTTACTACTACGGTAACAGTATAACTGATATTTCCATCAACAACATAGTCATCAACACCTGTTAAAGTAATAGTTTGAGCAGTATTCCAATTAGAAGTTGTAAATGTTAGTAAACTTTGCGAAACTGTACCCTCAGCAGTGTTGTTTGAAGTGACACTTAAGGTTATGTTAGAAGTTGGCTGTGTATTTAGACGAACAGTAAACGTAGCTGTCCCACCTGCTTCAGTTGTAACTAAACCACTTGTAGGAGTTACCGTGATACCAGCATTATCATCATCGGTATTTGTGACTGATACATCGGATGGATTGATAACGTTATACTTACTATCGGTGCTAGTTGCTTGTGCGGTAACAATGGTATAAACTACGTTATCATCATCAATATTATCGTTTACCCCAGTTATTGTTACAGTTTGTGCTGTATTCCAGTTTGATGATGTGAAGGTAACACTTGAAGGAGATACAGTACCCTCGGCAGTGTTGCTCGATGTAAGACCAATTGTAACATTAGCAGTTGGCTGACTTGTAAGTACAATAGTAAAGGTTGCTGTGCCTCCTGCTTCGGTAGTAATTAAACCTGTTGTTGGAGTTATTGTAATTCCAGCAACATCGTTATCATTGTTGGTCACAGACACATCTGATGGATTAATAATGCTGTATTTGCCATCGGTACTTGTTGCCTGTGCTGTAACAATGGTATAAGCTACATTATCATCATCAATATTATCATTAACTCCGGTTATAGTTACTGTCTGTGTTGTGCTCCAATTTGCAGATGTAAAGGTAACGTTTGCTGGAGATACCGTACCTTCGGCAGTATTACTCGATGTAAGACCGATAGTAACATTAGCAGTTGGCTGACTTGTAAGTACAATAGTGAAGGTTGCTGTGCCTCCTGCCTCAGTTGTAGTAAGCCCGCTAGTTGGAGTTACTGTAATACTTGCATTATCATCATCGGTATTAGTTACAGAAACATCAGAAACTGTTAATCCACTAAAATTAGGATCCGTACTGCTTGTAGCAGAAGTAATTATTGAATAAACTTGATCATCATCATCAACATTATCATTTACCCCGGTAACAGTTACTGTTTGTGCTGTGTTCCAATTTGCGGAAGTGAATGTTACACTTGCTGGGGAAACAGTACCTTCAGTTAAATCGCTTGAAGTTAAATTAATAGTAACATTTGAAGTAGGTTGGCAAGTTAATACTAATATAAATGTTGCTGTACCACTTGCTTCAGTTGTAGTTAAGCCGCTTGTAGGAGTAACAGTAACCCCTGCAACATCATTATCATTATTTGTTACTGTAACATCCGATGGGTTAATAGCGCTGTACCTACCATCCGAAGTAGACTGGGTGGTAACAACGGAATAATCAATATTTCCATCAACAATATAATCATTAACACCTGTTATAGTAACGGTTTGTGGTGTATTCCAATTTGTGGATGTGAACGTTACACTTGCAGGAGAAACCGTCCCCTCTGTTAAATCGCTTGAACTTAAATAGATGATTACATTCGACGAAGGCTCAGTATTCAGCCTAATTGTAAAAGTTGCTGTACCGCCTGCTTCTGTTGTAACTAAGCCTGATGTCGGTGTAACTGTTACACCAGGAGTATTAACATGAATAATTGCACTACTAGCAAGCTGAACCTCACAATTTCCATTATCTGCTTTAATAATAAAAGTGTTGTCGCCTAACTCAAGATTTGTGCTTAGTACAGTTATAACTAAATTCGATCCAGTTCCAACTCCACTTGCAATTACATCAGAATTTTTATAAACATTATATGTTATTCCACTTTGAGCAGTACTAATGGTTATTGTTCCATTCTTATCAGGATCAACAGTACTACCAGTAACGGTCAACCCTGTATTTGGTGAGCTAACAACACTTATTGTAAACTGTGAAGACGTATTTGTACAACCATCCTTATCGACATACAATGTATAGTTTGTTGCAGCGTCAGTTAATGCGGCACTAGGAATTATAAAAATTTTAGAAGTACTTACAGTTGTTGAACCTTTCCGCCATATATAAGAAGCATTTACTTCTGTTGCGCTTAACGATAAACTTTCTCCAACGCAAACATTTTGATCACCGCTAAAGTTGGTTAGAGGTGAAACTGAAACTGTGAAGTTTCGTGTTGAAGTACATCCTTTTTTTACAACCGTTAACGACCAAGGTCCAACATCTACACTACCTGCTGATTGCTGTACGCTTTGCGAAGTTGATTTTACAGTTCCATTATATTTCCAAGTATATGATGTAGCACCAGTTTCATTTGCAATTAGGTAAAGTTGATCGCCAACGCATACCGTTGTATCACCTGAAAACTCAAGATCAGGTCCGACGTAGACTGTAAACTCCTCAATAGTTTGGCTCAAACCATCATCGGCCATAACATATATTATTGCCTTACCTGATTTATTAGCTACTGGAGTAATTGCAACTGTTCTATTTACGCCAGTACCCCCGAGTGTAATCCCTGTATTAGGGACAAAGGTTGGATCAGCAGAAAATCCAATCAATGTAACGGAGTTAATATCCTCATCATCACCGATTGTAAAAGGAATATTACCAGTAGGAACGTTAGTACATAAAGTTTGATCAGGTATATCCGAGATTACTGGAGGTGTGTTAATGATTAGGTATACCTTCTCCTGATTATTAGACCACTTTTCTCCGTTGCTCCCCTTCCATTCAAAATTGTCTTTTCCATACCAATCTGTAGTTGGCGTAAAAGTTATATTTGAAATATTAGCTACAGGAATTTTTTGGTTTATTGTAACATTTATTCCAGATAGTTTTAAAATACCATGAGTTGGTAAAGTTTTAACTTGAATACTATCCAATGAATACTCACGGGGATCAAAAAATTTAAATGTAAAATCAGATGACGTAAAGTGTAAATCATTATTTTTTGGGCCCTCCTTGTAAATATCGCCAACCCATGGAGCTAAACCATCAACACATTTGGTAGCACTTTGTTGAATCTGTATTCCAACATTTGAGTAACCTAAATCAAGTGCATTAAACCATGTGTTCATGGTGTTCATATTCCCATTATGTTCAGAGTTAGCCAAGCTACTTCGCCACGACCAAGTACGAGGTACATCATTTTCAACAACAAGCTGTTTCTGCTGTGTTTCATCCATAAGTCCATTGGGGTCACCCCAATTTGAAATCTGAGTATCGTCCCAATAAATAGTAGTATGGAGTTTATTAAACGGACGAATTGAAGAAGTTGTGATACCGTCCATTTGTTCAACATCATATAAGGGGAAATGAGCTGGACCACGACCTAAGTATGTTGCTGAAGCATTATAATTTCCAACAGCAACTTCTGCGCCTACATCATTCTTAAAATCCCAGAGAACATAGTTTATCCCCCTTTTCATATTCCGGTAAATAACTCTATCGCTTCCATCGGTAGAGTATACTCCATCCTTATCTACATCAATTAGAATTGCTGTAAAACCATCAATATTTGTTTCTATCTTAAAAAAGGTAATATCTTCAAATAAACATCCCGGCTTATTCTTTTCTACCACTACTTGACTTATATCTAATGGAAGATATAGTGGATTTCGAATATAATTGTAGTCCATAAAAAGAGTATCCTCTGTCCAAACCCGAACTTTTGGTGGCGCTAACTTAGTGTTAGGCCATACTGCACGATCGGGATCATTAAGAAAAACCCTGTACTCTGAAATATCCACTCCTGTTGTTTGATCCCCATCCTGACTTTGAGCACGTTTTATATAGTTTTGCTCTGTAAAGGTTTTTACACCATACGAGTTAACAACAAATGTGAATGAGTATGGGTACATTCTAAAGTTAACCTTGTTTATAAACTCATCAGATGTAAATACATAGAAATATGAGTTTACTGGATATCTTGTATAACTGGTAGTTGTAAATGTCCATCCCCTAGACCATAATCGTCCAGCAGAGTTGTTCGGGCTACCTGGATTCGTTTTAACATGGTTTGTTGCATCAGTAACAGTAACATCAAAGAACTCCAAAGCAAAACGATCATATGTAGAACTATTTTCGGCGAACTCAATAAAGTAATCTCCAGTTTCAGAAGCAGTTATACTCATGGGATTATAACCTGTAGTAATTGTAGACCCATTTATTATTGCGCCATTTGGTCCTGTTACTGCTTGTGTATATGTGCTAATTAAACCACTCGCAGTGGTTAGACTACTAATAGATGTTTCAGCGTAAACTACAGTGCCACTTGGACTTTTTACTCGGAATCTAACCCTTGAGGTATTTGTAAGTACATCATTTGAATATTGGGTAGTATTCATCTTCATTCCAAAGAACATCTTTTCTCCTGCAGCCATATGGATATTGATACGTTCTTTCTCAGTGCATCCATACAAACCAAAATTATTTCCATCAAATACTTTGAACTCCAACCACAAACGGTCATTCGAGTTTGGCATTAACTGCTTTGTACCTTCTTGTGCTTTAATTTGGTCAGTAGTTGCTAGTAAACCAATAACCACCATTAAAATTGAAAGCATCCTTAGTGAATACCGCTTCTTTGCAATCATATGTATTACTTTATTTATTTTTAATTACTTATGTCAAATGTGTATTTCAATTTTTTAAAACTCATTTTACACTAATAAATTGATACAGTGTACATTATGAGCATTTTCTTAAAATTTCAATTCGAGAACGAAGTTAAATAACTAATAAAACCAGAAGGGTTATTTTTTAATAATTTATTACAATTTATGTTTTTTAAGGATGATTACCTTTATTAATTTGATGTACTGATCAAGAATGTAGATTAAAATCTCTTGCTTTTTAATTTCAATATTCCAACAAATTATAGCAAATCTCTATTATTTAAATTGTACAAAATAAAACAAACAGCTTCTTTAGTTTGTATTTATGTACCAAGTAAATAATTAAGAATATACTTCTTTACTATATTAAAAATAGCTAGATCCGTCCCAACAATGTGTACATAGTTTTTCTTTGGGAAGTCCAATAGCATCTACTAAATCACTTAATTTCTGAAACTTTAATGTGGTTAAATCAAGATTTTTTCTGATTTGCTCAACCATCTTAGCATATTTAGAGTTACTTGAATCGGAGTACTCTTTCATATCGGAGTATTCTTTTCCAGTTAACTGATAAACAGCAGCATGCGTAGCAAGATCAAGATTAGATCGAGATCGGCTAAAATTTAAAAACTCGCATGGAAAAGTTAATGGGGGGCATGCTATACGCATATGTACTTCTTTTATACCTGCTGAATGTAAATCTCGAACATTATCTTTTAGCTGCGTTCCTCGAACAATTGAATCATCTAAAAAAATACCACGTTTATCCTTTATAAGTGCCGTGTTTGGAATCAATTTCATCTTAGCAACCAAATCCCTCATAAGCTGGTTTTGTGGCATAAAACTTCTTGGCCAGGTTGGAGTGTATTTTGCGTAAGGTCTTGTATGAGGAATCCGCTTCTCATTACTATATCCAATAGCATGACCAACCCCAGAATCAGGAATTCCTGCAACAAAATCAGCCTCAACGTTATCATTCTTTGCTAAAGCTGCTCCACATTTATATCTACATTCATCAACGTTAATTCCCTCATAAAAGGATGGAGGGTAACCATAGTAAACCCATAGGAATGAGCAAACTTGCATCTTCTCATTTGGCATTTTTAGCTGAACATGACCTTCAGATGTGATATGAACAATTTCTCCCGGTCCTAAATACTTATCAATTTCAAAGTCTAGATTAGAAAAGGAGCATGTTTCAAATGCTGCGGCAAACGCATTGTCTTTCTTCCCAATAATCACGGGAGTTCTTCCAAGCTTATCACGTGCAGCAATTATACCATTCTCAGTAAGAATAAGCATGGAGCATGAACCCTTAACCCTATTGAACACATTATTAATTCCATCAACAAAACTTTCTCCTTCGGCAATTAACATACTTACTAGCTCTGTTGGATTAATTCCTCCCTGACTAGTTTCAGAAAAAGTTCTACGTTGCTTCATGAAATACTCTTCTAACTCATCGATATTTACAATCTTACAAACCGTTGTAACTGCAAACCGACCAAGATGTGATGTAAGCACTATTGGTTGAGCATCGGTGTCGCTAATAACTCCAATACCGCTATTAGCAGAAAAACCAGAAATATCACCCTGAAATTTATTTCTAAAATACCCGTCTTCAAGGCTATGTATTGCACGTTGAAATCCTTTCTCCTTGGAGTAGAATGCTACACCTGCTCGTTTTGTTCCAAGATGTGAGTGATAATCAGTACCATAAAACACTTCTGTTACACAGTCTGATTTTGAAATGCAACCAAAAAAACCGCTCATATAAGTATTATTTGTTGAGTTCTTATTACAAATGATATATAAACCTCTATTTCAGTAATTTATCAATATTTATCATTCATTGAAATTGTTTAATAAAGGAAAATAAATAATTATTTATAAACTATTTTATTTAAAACGAATTATAAACGAGTAATTAACAGAATATTTTTCTACATCAAAACAATAAAGATTAATATTAACCGAATTCTACATACCAACCAATACTAAATCTCAGGAAATCCATTTTATTTTAAACTAAATCTATCCGAATTTGTCTTAGCATTGGCTCAATATTGTGACGTGTTGATAGCTGAAGAAACAAATACTTAAAAGGTTCATACAAAAAAGAAATTTTAATCTTTTTCAAGGTTTATGCAACATTTATCAAAATCAAAAAGTCTTTAGATAGAATAAAATAATATCAGAAATTTTCTTTAATCGTTAATTAAAAAGAATGTAGCTTTTTATGCTTTAAGCAGTATTCAAAAAAAACTATTTAAAAAACTATTCAAGATTATGAAAGCAAAGCAACTACTAGCAATTCTTATTCTCATTTTATCAATTAGCCAAAATGGCTTTGCGAAAATTACCTATGAGAAAAGATTCTATGAGACTACTCCAATATCAATTGAAACTCCAGTCGTTGATGGTATTTTAAATGACGCTATTTGGCTAAAGGGCGTATGGCAAGGTGGGTTTATCCAACGCGAACCACTCGAAGGCTCAAAACCATCACAGAAGACTGAATTCCAAATCATTTATGATAACAACTTTTTATATATAGCTATAAAAGCTTACGATAGTTCACCCGATAGCGTTGCTTACAGAGTTTCACGAAGAGATGAGATAGATGGTGATGCAGTTGGCCTGGCTATTGATTCTTACAACGATAAAAAAACCGCATTTGGTTTTTGGGTTAACGCAGCTGGCGTAAAAAAAGATTTTATAATTACCGAAGATGGTAATTATGAGGATGCTAACTGGGATCCTATTTGGTGGGTTAAAACGGCAAAAGGGCAAGATGGATGGACTGCTGAAATGAAAATTCCTCTCAACCAGTTACGTTTTGCTAATATTGGCGATTTAACCTGGGGTTTACAAGTTGGAAGGTACTATTTTAGGAAGCAAGAGTCTTCGTACTGGCAGTTTATTCCAAAAGACGCATCAGGCTGGGTTCATAATTTTGGAGAAATAAATGGATTAAAAGGGCTTACCCCACGCAGACAGGTTGAGATTGCTCCTTACTTAGTAACTAAAACTGAAAGTTTTCAAAAGGAAGAAGGTAATCCTTTTATGACAGGGCGAAGAAATAGCGTTAATGTAGGATTGGACGCTAAAATTGGCTTATCAAACAACTTCACCCTCGACTTAACCGTTAACCCTGATTTTGGACAGGTTGAAGCCGACCCATCCATTATAAACCTTACTGCATATGAAATTTATTTCCCCGAAAAAAGACCTTTCTTTATCGAAGGAAGTAATCTTTTTAGCTTCAATATGCAATCTGGCGATGGCGACCAAGCCTCAGAAAACCTTTTCTATTCAAGAAGAATTGGTCGTTCACCAAACCTTAACCGCGATACAAGAGACAATGAATATGTTTACACCCCTTCAAATACTACAATTTTAGGGGCGGCAAAGGTTTCTGGTAGAAATAATAATGGGCTTTCTGTTGGCATTCTCGAAAGTGTAACCTCAAATAGCTGGGCTAGTATTGAATATAATGATAAACGTAGCCATGAGCTGATAGAACCTCTTACTAGCTACTTTGTTGGTTCCTTAAAAAAGGAGTTTAACAAGGGGAATACAATTGTTAATGGTATTCTCACCTCAACAAACCGACAACTAACATCAGTAACTGAAGACTACTTCCATAAAAATGCTTTTACAGGAGGTGTTCACCTTGAACACTACTGGAATAACAAGAATTACTACGTAAGTGGTAAGGTTTACATGAGCTACGTTGATGGCACAAAAGAAGCTATTCTTTTAACTCAAACTTCGCCTGCTAGATACTTCCAAAGGTCGAATTTAAAGTACGAACATGTTGATTCATCAAGAACTTCGCTAACAGGAAACGGTGGTATCGTTGAGTTTGGTAAGGTCGGCGAAGGACATGTTCGCTTTATGACCTTTGTATCCTGGAAATCGCCAATGCTTGAGATAAATGATATAGGTTACTCTCAAAGCGTTGATGATATCTTTCAGGTTGCATGGGTGGGGATTCGATTCTGGAAACCTGTTTTTATATTTAAAAGCATCAACATTAACTTTAATCAATGGACTGGATGGAATTTTGGGGGTCAATCAGCATATAAAGGAGGTAATGTAAATTTTAACTTTCAGTTTAAAAACTACTGGGGTATTGGTAGCGGAATTAATCGAAATGGCGAAAACCTCTCAAGTGGTGCACTTTGGGGAGGGCCAACTCTAAAAACACCCGGAAACTGGAATAACTGGTACAATATTTACTCGGATGAGCGCAAAGCGTTAATAGTTGCATTTGGGGGGTCCAATGTATGGGGAGATCTGAATAGTAGAGTTTATCATGAATACTTTGGAAGCATTTCGTATCGACCATCAAAGAAATTGCAATTTACATTATCACCTGACTTTTCGATCAGCACAAGAAAACTCCAGTACTTCACCGATCTTGATTGGAATAGTAACAAACGTTATATAGTTGCTTCTTTACACAATAAGGAATATGTTTTATCATTCAGAGTACAGTATAGCATTAACCCAGAACTAACCATTCAGTATTATGCTCGCCCTTACTTAACAAGCGGGAAGTACTCTGAATATAAGATGATAACAGATCCTTTGGCAAATAAGTTTAAAGACCGTTTTAGCACCTATACAAGCAATCAAATTAGCTATGATGCTGTTAATGGCGAGTACAATATCGATGAGAATATGGATGGAATCACCGATTATTCGTTCTCTAAAAGTGATTTCAATTTTATTGACTTGCAATCCAACTTAATAGTACGATGGGAATACCGACCTGGTTCAACCCTTTTCTTTGTATGGACTATGGGGAAACAGAACTCCTATGATACCTACAGTTCATCAATTGGTCGTGATGTTGATAATCTTTTCACCAGCTATCCTCACAATATTTTCTTACTAAAGTTCTCATATAGATTTAACTAACTACGAGTTACAGGTTACATGTTACGAGTTATAAAAACAAGATTCTTAAAAGAATCTTGTTTTTTATTATCAACCTCGAGGAAAGTAATATTTTCATTTTTTCTTGTACCTTTTGTAACCTATTCACCCCATAGAAGTAATCATAATAGAAGCAAATTAAAATGAGCATTTCAGATCATTCGGATGAAGCATTAATGCTTAAAGCACAGCAAGGTGAACTCGATGCAATTGGGGTACTCTATCAAAGGTATAGTAAGAAACTTTTTAATTTCTTTCTAAGATTGACCCTTGATCGCGATAGCAGTGCTGATCTAATACAAAACGTTTTTCTAAGGGTGATCAAATACCGTATGAGTTATAGCGGAACCCATCCTTTTAGAACATGGATGTACCAAATGGCAAGGAATTGCCACAACGATTATCTTGAAATGAAAAAAAAGCACCCAAATGCATTTGATACTGAAAAAATTGCTGCCTCAATTATTGATGATGATTATGCTAATACCCAATCGGCACAGGACGCATTGCTCTTTAAAGCACTAGAGAACCTGCCATACGAAAGTAAAGAACTCCTAGTTATGAGCAAGTTTCAAGGATTAAAGTACGAAGAGATTGCAAGCATCACTGGCGATTCGGTAGCAAACATCAAAATCAAGGTATATAGAACAATGATTAAGCTAAAAGAACTCTATTTTGAACTTGAGAAGGCATAAAGAAAAAAGTTAGAGACGTTAAAGAATTAAAAGAACTTAGATCAAAAACAAATAAAAATATGAGCTGCAAGGAGATAGTTGAACTTTTACCTGGGTACATTGACAAATCGCTAGATAGAGATACCCATGATTTGGTTGCCAACCATCTTAGTGAATGCAATAAGTGCAATGGAGAACTTGATAAATTATTGAGTTTAGAAAGCATGCTGTCGCAGGTAATTGAAGAGAATATTCCACATCATGTTCAATACGGTTTTAAAACCATGCTTAATGAGGAAAAAAGAGTTTCAAGGTTAAGTATATCAAACAAAATCAACCAAAAGCATATTTCTCTATCATCTCTAATTAAAGTTGCTGCAGGCTTGCTTTTACTAATAACCGGAGGATTTATTGGTTATATAATTCATCCCCAAAGCGGCTCTCAAGAAGAAGTATCGAGCCTAAAACAGGAAATGGTTGAAATGAAAAACCTTGTTATCTACTCTCTATTAAAACAAGAATCTGCAAGTGAAAGGATTAAAGCTGTAAGCTATATTAAGGAAATTTCAAAACCTGATCCTAAACTAATTGAAACCCTTTTCAATACCCTAAATACCGATAGAAACGTAAATGTTAGACTAGCCGCCGCACAAGCGTTAGCCAAGTACAAGGATAATAAAGAGGTAGCAAGGGGTATTGTAAAATCGCTTGAGATTCAAAATGAACCTTTGGTTCAAATCATGCTGATTAATCTTGCGGTTGAAACAGGTAATAGCGATGTCGCTCCAGAGCTTAATAAACTACTCGATCGCACTGATTTAAGAGACGAGGTTAAAACTTACGCAAAAAAAGGAATTAAAACACTATCGATATAACCCCAAATCGCCGGCTTTGGGATTAAACAAGTAAAAACAATAAAAACAAATACTAAAATGAAAACTATAAAACACATATTAATTATCTCGCTTATACTAGCTGGTTTTATTTCAATGCCTGCAACAGCACAAGAAGAACGTAGCGAGCGTCATCATAATAGAACATACAATGATAATGAAGATGATGAAAATACACTTTCTCCAGTAAAGTATGTAGTTCCAACTAATGGCGTTCAGATTAAAAAGGTTGTAATAAAAGATCTCTTAGCAGAAATAAAGGTTCTCGGAAGCCAAGGAAAAGATATTGTAATAGAAGTAGATGGACTTGAAGGAATCCCAGAAAAAGCAAAAGGGCTAAAACCACTTTATGGCAGCGGATGCTTGGATAATACAGGTGCTGGTGTTGCTGCAAACGAATCTGGTGGAGTCTTGACAATCTGTGGAGCCTCCAAAGGAAGTGAAGATGCACATTACGTGATTACCCTTCCTAAAGGAGTTTCACTAAGAATTGATTATAATTCTCCCTTTGCTAATGAGGATATCGAGATTAAGGACATGGAAGGAGAAGTGGAAGTGTCAACCCTTAATGGTGATATAAATTGCCTAAATGTTACTGGACCACTGGTTTTAAATAGCATAAGCGGTGATATTGATGTAAAAATATCAAGTTTAAATCAGAATAGTCCTACATCAATTTCAATGATCAGCGGTGATTTGGATATAACATTACCACCAATTCTGCTGCAAACCTTGAAATGAGTTCTCTTTCGGGTGGAATTTATACTGATTTCGATCTAAAAACTGAGTCAATGAAAGGAAACCTACCCAGGGTTGGGGGCAATAGTTTTGATACTAAACTTAACGGTGGTGGTGTTGAACTTTCTTTGAGCAATACTAGCGGTAATATATACCTACGTAAGAAATAATCAGTAAAAACTATTCTTAGAATTGATTAACCATTGTTAAGGTGAACAATGGAATGGTTGAATATTGAAAACACTTTACCAAATCAAACAATTATGAAATGTCCATGCTAAAAAGAACACCAAAAGAGTTGATTATAGTTTGGACATTCCATCTGAGTCAATCAGAAATCAAACTAAGATAGATTTACAATTTAGTTGTAAAACAGTTAGTTAATAAAATATAATAAGATGAAAAAGATCAATTTAATAGTCTTACTAATAATTACAGCGGTATCAGTTAATGCTCAACGAATTGTCGAGAAGCAAGTTTCTGCAAAATCAACAACTGATCTTGACCTCAACCTCGAATTTGCTGATTCGATTCGAATTAAGCAATCAATGGATAACTCCGTGCACATTAAAGCAACTGTAAATATCAACGATAACCAGAATAACGATAAGTACGAGCTAATTACCAATGAGAATGGTGACAATATTACTATCAAAGCCAAGATTCATGATATGAACTCAATTCGTATTCCATGCAATAATCGTAAAGGAAATTCATACAATTACGATGGCAAATGCCTTACCATGGATATCTACTATGAGATTGAAGTTCCCTCAATCGCGAATCTAAAGATTAAGACAATAAGCGGAGATATTATTATTGAAAAGGGCATTTATCCTATGTATTTAGAGAGTATCAGTGGCTTTATTGACCTATATGTACCTTCAAAAGCAGATGCTGATATAAGCGTAAACACTGTAACAGGTGGTGTTTATTCAAATATAGATATCAATAAAAGCAATAGTAATCTGGACAGCAGTCCTGGAGGTACCGATGGTACAATTAGGTTGAATAATGGAGGTAATAGAATAAAACTTCACACAGTTAGCGGGGATATCTATATAAGAAAAATATAAAGTTTAAACACCTCAAGGGTTTAAAACCCTTGAGGTGTTACTTTTTATATGTTGGTTATTCTTACAAACTCCCCTCCCATAATTTTATAAGTAAAAGCACCTATTTTAATATCTTGCCCTTCTACCATCTTTGCAATAGATGTAATATCTTCCTCAATTGTATGGATGGTTCCCTTAGTTTTCCAAGCCAATAAAAGGTAATCCGGAAGAATCCAACCTTCGGTTGCACCACAAAGAATTATGTGTACAGGTAATTTAAATTGCTCAAGTAGCCTAATATCCTTTATTGGAGAGTTGTTATCTACAATCATTACAATTTCCTTATACTGACTTGCCATTTTAGTTCCTTTGATCAGTGCCTCTATGTTGTTCTCGGCACAATCGCCTCCATCTCCCCTTGCAGATATTTTGCTCATTAAATGTCCAAGACTATCAATCCCTTTTGATGGAGAATAGTAAATTCCTTCGGTTTCACCAATTACTTTCTCTTCGTCCCTTTTATAATCTCCATCGTTAAAGAAAACGAATTGAAGGTTTTTCTCTTTCTTGAAGTTTAGTTGGTACCAAATTGATAGCTGAACTGCATACGGCTGCATACTGCCCGTTAAATCACAAACAATTAACTTTTCAGGCCACTTATTCCTGTTTAAAACATTGATAATTACGCTATCATCCGATTTATAATCTTTTCTCATCCTCTCCCACTCTAATCGATACCCCTCCTCAAGGCTAATCTTTTTCTTCTTACATTCTAACTCAAATCGCTCACGCTCTTCTTTCATCCTCTTTTCCAATTCGGCTATTCTCAGCTCTTCTTCCTTTCTTCGCCTTTCGATCTCTTTTGTACCAAGGTAACTGAGATTTAGATCAACTTCAGAGATTCCCTTTGTGTACTTATAATCAACAAACGAATAGTTTTTATTGTACTTGAAACTTAGAGTGTAGCTATCGCCCTTAGGAATGTAAAGGAAAAGTCGTCCGTTCAAATCAGTTGTACCTATAATCTTTTTATTTCGCTTAACGCCTTTAAATATAATGCGTTCATTTGCCAGTGATTTATTATAGATATCTACAATTCTAATGTTTACCGATACAAAGTATGTAAGGTTTTTTGGTGCAATCATTTTCGATCCATGGATCTCAATTGAGTCAGGTAGTGGTTGAATAAACTTATCAAGCGCTGTTTGTTCCTCTGGTGTCATTGAAAAAAGTTTGTCATTCTCAACCATTTTTGAACTATAGGTAAAGGATTTCTTAAGCATTCCCCCGCTTCGTGTTTGTACCTCAACTTTATTAGTATAGTTCGAGATTTTAACTTCAAATACAGTATTGCAAGGCAAAGTAAAGATAACTTCTCCTGCACTATTGCTAGTCTGCTCAAAAACGCTACCATCGGTTTTGCTAATAAGCGAAACCTTTTGCCCTACATGAAAGCCACCATCAATGTTGTTTAATTTAATCGCAATTGTTGAGGTGCAATCTTCTGATTTAGCAATTAAAATACAATTAAATAAAAGTAGTGCAACAAGGGTTGAAATATTTCGACCAATTTGATTTTTCATAGAATTAATTTGTTGGATAATTAATCGCTATTAGTTTGCCAATAATTACAGAAAAATAAAACAAAAAAGGGTTTTTGATGTTATACTTTAAAGATAAAATTGAAAAAAATTCTTCAAATATCATTTACATTTCTAGTGATTACAATTTTCACATTGTCATCATATTGCCAAAACAAAACTACTAAAAGAGAAATGGAAAATTCAAAATACGAAACAATAACCTTAGGGGCAGGTTGTTTCTGGTGTGTTGAAGCTATATACGATAGGGTAAATGGGGTAATCAGCGTTACTTCAGGCTATTCAGGAGGTTCTGTTGAGAACCCAACCTACAAAGAGGTTTGTACAGGGGTAACTGGTCATGCTGAGGTTGTGCAAGTAGTTTATGATCCAAGCATAATTCCATTTGCCAAAATCCTTGAAATCTATTTTAAAACTCACGATCCAACCACCCAAGATCGACAAGGAGCAGATGTTGGCACTCAATACCGTTCAGTAATTTTCTACCATACTGAGGAGCAGAGAAAAGTTGCACATGAAGTCAAAGATTTACTTGATAAATCGGGTATTTGGAAGGATCATATTATTACCGCTATTGAGCCATTTAAAAACTTCTACAAGGCCGAGAATTATCATCAGGATTACTTTGAGAACAATGGAAAACAGCCTTACTGCCAAATGGTGATTCACCCTAAAGTGGATAAGTTTGAGAAACTTTTTAAAGATTATCTAAAAAAATGAGATAATGTACCAATTAACCAATGAGTCAATTTACAAAAAGTAATCAGTATCTCATTAACAAATTGAGTCATTGAAGTATTGTTTTCATTTAACCACAACAATTGGGAAATCCATTCCCCTCGACCAAGTATTGGGAAATTGCATACTACCCCTATACTTTTGTGTTAGTTCTGGTATACGATCGTTTAGGAAAGATTCTAATTCCTTAATTGTGATTTTACCATCCTTATTGCCCCCATCAGCAGCACCTCTAAGCCCCTCAAGAAGTGCATAGGTGAATACTCCATGCTTCAATTCTGAGAACTCGCTGGCAAACTGCTCGGCTCCAGTTGATGAGATTAGGAAAACTCCTGTTGATTGTGCTAGCTGGATGATAGCCTTCTCCTCTGATGCTCCACGCATGGCAAAGGTCTCTGTTGCTCCTCCACTCTGGCAGGCATCTAGAAGTATTACCTGTTTCTGAGCTTTAATCTTCTTGCAAAACTCACGTAGTTCAGCAGCAGATATGCCCTTTTGGGAGAGTAGTGCATCGTTGCCAAACATTTGGAACACATCTGTTAGTACCATAAAGTAATCCTTGGCTACTTCGGGTGAACCCTCGTTCATCACACCATGTCCTGCATAGTACATCACGAATACATCCGATTCGTTAGCCTGGGCTGCAATTCGATTCAACTCCTCGATAATATTCGCTTTGGTGGCCTGCTGATTGGTTAGTATCTTTGCATCGATATCTTTGAATATCCCCACTCCATTAGTCTTAATGTAGTCAACAATGGATGAGGCGTCGGCAAAGGCATAGTTCAGATTATACTTTGAGTTCTTGTACTGGTCTATTCCTATACCTAGGATATACAAATTCGCGGTGGTCGCAACACCCTTGTGCTTAACAATAACCCTATCGGGACTCGACTGGTAACCACTATTACTCACAGCAACTACTTCAATTATATTTTCACCTGATAGCAAAGGAATCTCCTGGCTCAAATTTCCAACCGTTTTAAATCCGCGATTATTCTCATTCAGCAGCTTTCCGTTTACGTAAAAACGTACCTCTTTTATCCCATCGCCGTTATCTTTTATATCATATCGAATATTTATGGAACTTGCCTTCTGATCACTTATACTATCTGGTGAAATGATTTTCAGATCAGGGCTAAACTTTATTACATTATTAAGATTTGCAATAGTGGTTTCTGAGGAAAAGGTTGAATTTAATATTTGGTTAAGTAGTTTTGGCGTGTAAAACTGATTCACTTGAGATACTAAAGGAATATCTGTTTGATCATTAGTGTTATATCTCAGGTTTGAGATAGCATCGTTATCGCCTGTAAAGCGACCATCTGATGAAACGAAAGCTATACTATTGTTCTTATTATAAAAATAGCCGAGTAGTTTTTTGTTTTCCCCATCGAATATATAGCTGAAATTCTCGTAGCCAACCGGCAAAATGTAAATACCATTCGAAATTTCGCTAATTCGCCGACTTATAAAAAAGTTTTTAAAGTTAATGTCACTGTAATGCAACTTATAACTGGGTATTGTTATCGAACTGTCTTCTTTTAAAAATAGCAATGTTAAAAAAGCAGAATTCTTGCTCCGTGCTGTTGATTCGGAAAGACTCTCAAAACAAAGAAAAGAATCAGTACCTAGCATGTAAGTTGAGTTTCTATCTCGTACCTCAAATGATATTAACTCAGTAATATTCTCAATCTTTTTTGATTTGAGATTTATCTTAAACAAGTTGTTTTTAAGAATAACACTTTCTGATGGAAAGTATAATTCAGAAATAAATAATTCATTTTTTGCAGAAAATGATATTCCAGCTAAACCGCCTTCAATCTGCTTTGAATATTTAAGATTTCCAAAAACATCAACTACAAATAAGGTTGATCCAAAACCTATTGCTTTGCTGGTTTCAAATGCAATTAATGATTCATCTTTGCTAATTGTAAGTTTATCTATACATCTACCGCTTCCTCCGGTAAATGAAAATGTTCCTATTGGTTCAAGTGTATTGCAGTTTAGTATAAAAATTTTCTTCTCTTTGGTAACACCTACTAAGTAATTGTCAGATTTGGCAAACTCGCCTTGCAACCACCCCTTGCTAATTTTTCCGCTAACAATAGGGTTAACCTTTTTTACAAGTTTTTTATCCGATAAATTGTAGATTTCAGCAGAGGTTTCGTCTTTATTATTCCCGACAATTAGCACTTTATCGTTAGTCGATAGAAATGATACTAGGTAAACGAACTCGAATTCAACAGGAATCAACTTTACGATCTTGAAATTTTGTATGTCGACAATTTTTATAGCCGATGGGGTGGCAATTGCCATAAACTTCTTATCCGGGCTAATGCACAAATCGTATTGACGATCATCTTTGTTTAAACTATTGATCTTATCGATATAATCAACATAGTTCTGTGCATATCCATTAATGGTAAGTGCTACAAAAAGGAGAATAGGAAATAGTTTTTTCATAGCTAAATAAGTGAATAACAATACCAAAGTAATAGTTTTTGGTTAACGATATTCACTTATTAACGAATTAATTTTCAGTATAGATAGGATATGTCTTACTTGTTCTCCTCTCCTAAACCATCGTTTCCGGTATCAAGAACATACTTCCATTCGCCCTTTTCATTCCGTTTCCAGATAGTGGCGTAGGTTCCTTTGTAAACCTGAGTAGGCTTTGCTTTAAGGGTTAACTCCCAAACGCCATAGGTATAACCTAGCTCTCCCGATTCAGCTGCACGAGCGTATTTGGGTTCCCATGTTAGTGTATAAGTAGTATCTGGTCTTTTTGCCTGCCGTTCTTCAAGTAGCTTTATACCTACCATTGGGTAACTATTGGGTGCAAGAAATGTAACATCCTCTGCAGCAAATTGAAGAAAGGCCGCATTCTTGCCATGCTCAATAGAATATGCGCTAAAATCGCGATCGGCTTGCATTAACTCATCGCAATACTTTTGGGTATCAACTTTTTTTTGGGTGCATCCAAAAAGTAGAACCGAAAGGGTTAAAATTAGGATTGTAGTTTTCATAGAGTAGGGATTATTTGGTTAACTGATATTTAAATTAAACCACAATAGACATAACTTGTTCCGATTTATCTAGATTAGAGCACAATAGAAAATACCTATACCATTTCATTAATTCATATTTACGAAAATAATAATCTTTTTCCAAAGTCGAAAGTACAAAGAGTTCATTAGAGCCTACAAACTAGATGATTAATATCATATGTTAAGCATCATAAATCCTTAATAAATCGCCTACTTTTGGGGAATAAAAGGTGAGTTAGGATGGATAAGGAATCGAAAAGAATTATTATTAAAAAATCACATGAACGCTCAAAGAAATATGGTGTTGAACCCGATCGTATATTCCCCCGTCATATCATAAGAGGTGTTGATTTAAGGCATCAGCTAGAGCTCAGCAATGAGCTGATGCAGGTATCCGAACCAATTATTGATCAGCTACTCTCTTCAGTTAGAGAAACTGGTTTTATAATTGTTCTTACCGATGCTCAAGGGTGTATCCTTATTATCAAAGGAGGTGAGAAAACGATTGAAGCAACCAAAGAGCTAAACATGGTTCCCGGCGCAATAATGAGCGAGGAGAGTATAGGTACAAACGCAATGGGAACAGCAATTAGAGAGGATGAAGCCGTTCAAATTACGGCAAAAGAGCACTTCATATCTATTTACCATCAGTGGACCTGCTCGGCTGCCCCAATCCATTTCGAAGGAAAAATTATTGGATCACTAAACCTTACCGGATCAGCCGATCAAGTTCATCCGCATACGCTTGGCTTGGTACAAGCCGCTGTTGATGCCATCGAGAATAAACTTATTACAAACAAGGTACAATCGGAGCTAGAGGCATCGAACCGCTACGCATTTGCGATGATGAATAACCTCGCTTACGGGGTTTTTGCTATTGATCTCAACGATGAGATTCTCTGGGTGAACGATTCCGCTTGCCGAATTATCAACATTCGACGTACGAATCTACTCTTCAAACCCATAAAGGAGTTTGTACCTGCATGGGATATGATAATAAACACGCTGCTCAATGAGAAGCCCTTTATCGATCAGGAATGCAAGCTTAACGTGAAGGATCTTAAGGAGCGATTCCTTTTCAACTCATACCTAATCAAAAGCGAGAATAACGAGATACTTGGGTACCTTCTTACATTTCGCCAGTACAGCAAAATGCTGAATCTAGTTAAAAAGTATTCCGGGTTACAAGCCAATTATACTTTTGATGATATAATCGCTAAAAGTCATGCGATGAGCGATCTAGTTAACTACGCAAAAACGGTAGCAAATAGTCCATCGACAATACTTATTACGGGTGATAGCGGAACAGGGAAAGAGGTGTTTGCTCAGGCTCTACACAACGCAAGCGAGCGTAGCGAAGCTGCATTCGTTGCCGTTAACTGCGGTGCAATCTCTCCGACTCTGATTGAAAGTGAACTATTCGGGTACGAGGAGGGAGCATTTACTGGCGCCAAGAAAGGAGGACGACCCGGTAAGTTTGAGCTTGCAAACGGTGGAACGATCTTCCTTGATGAGATAGGTGAAATGTCTTTAGATATGCAAGTAAAACTCCTAAGAGTGCTTCAAGAAGGTGAAGTAACTCGATTAGGAGGCGATAATAGCACTAAGATAGATGTTCGAATCATTGCAGCAACTAATAAAAACCTTGAGGTTGAAATTGAGACTAACCGTTTCAGGCTAGATCTATTCTACCGCCTCAACGTAATTCCAATCCATATTCCAGCACTCCGCGATCGACGAGAGGATATCATTCCACTTTGGCAACATTTTATCACGCTGAAAGCCACAAAACTGAATAAACCTGTACCAGAGCTTACCCAAGAGATTTTAGATAAAATGATGTCTTACCCTTGGCCAGGAAACATCCGCGAATTAGAGAACTATGTTGAAAAACTAGTCAACTTTGGAGGTACCCCTGAACTTTTCGAATCATCAAAGGAAACACCTCAAACCAAGGTGGAAGGAATAACCATCGTTAAGAAAATCAAGAACCTCGAAGATGTTGAGAAAGAGGCTATACAATACGCCATTGAAGAACTTAAAGGGAATATCTCACAAGTTGCAAAGCAGCTTGGTCTTGGCAGAAATACTCTATATGCCAAGATGAAGAAGTATAGCATCAAAATAAATGAGTAGTAAGTAGTGAGTAGAGAAATGAATTCTATTAATTCTTCATCTACTTACAACTTACTACTTTTTCCTACCTCCACCCCTCTTCCAACTTTTTTACTGCTCTTCAACATAGATTTTTCAACCCTTTTAACACCCCACTCCTTTTTCTGTTCGCAAACCGAACACTGTTCGTATTTTGAACACATAGAAGTATCAAGAGTGATCCAATTCATGACACATCATATCTGAATCAAATCTGCGCCTACAATATATTTATCTGTATTTCTTTTAGTTACAAATCATGGCAAGAGACTTGGTTATGTAAAGACGTTTTAATAATCAATTGTTGAATTTTAAATCATAATAAAAATGAAACGTTTTACATTACCAAGAGATTTATACTACGGAAAAGGTTCAATGGAAGTATTAAAAACCTTAAAAGGAAAAAAAGCTACCATAGTTGTTGGCGGAGGTTCAATGAAGAAGTTCGGATTCCTCGATAAGGTTGAAGGTTATTTAAAAGATGCAGGTATGCAGATTCAGCTCATCGACGGAGTTGAACCCGATCCATCGGTTGAAACTGTAATGAAGGGTGCAAAGCTAATGCAGAAGTTCCAACCCGACTGGATTGTTTCAATAGGCGGTGGTTCTCCAATCGATGCAGCAAAAGCAATGTGGGTTTTCTACGAACATCCCGAATCTAAATTCGAAGATATTGCTAAACCTTTCAATATTCCTACACTTCGAAACAAAGCACGCTTTGTTGCAATCCCATCAACTAGCGGTACAGCAACCGAGGTAACTGCTTTCTCAGTAATCACCGATTACAGTGTTGGCATCAAGTATCCTCTTGCCGATTTTGAGATTACTCCCGATATCGCAATCCTCGATCCTGAAATTGCCTACAAAATGCCTGCTAAGCTAACCGCTCATACTGGTATCGATGCATTAACACATGCAACAGAGGCAATAACTGCAAGTCAAGCATCCGATTTTTCAGATCCATTAGCATTAAAAGCAATCATGATGATCAAGGATAACCTTGAAGCATCATATGCTGGTAACGAAATCGCACGCGATAACATGCATATCGCTCAATGCCTTGCTGGTATGGCTTTCTCAAATGCACTTCTAGGTATTTGCCATAGCATGGCTCATAAAACTGGTGCAATATTCGATATTCCTCATGGTTGCGCAAACGGTATCTACCTACCCTACGTAATCAGATATAATCGTAAAAATGCTGAAGCACAATACGCTGAGATTGCAAGATTCATTGGATTAAAGGGTAAAACTAACAAAGAGCTCTGCGATGCTTACATTGACTACATCGAAACCCTAAACAAAAAGTTAGGTATTCCTGCAACCCTTAAGGAGTATGGTGTTAGCGAAACTCTTTTCAAAGAAAAACTTGAAAAGATATCTGAAAACGCTGCATTAGATGCTTGTACTTTCAGCAATCCAAGACCAACCACACCCAGTGATTTTAAGAAAATATTCACAGCCGTTTACTACGGACTAAAAGGTGATTTCTAAAAAAATACGAGCATTCAAGGTGGGATAATATTTACCCACCTTGGATACTCTAAACAACAAGGGTTATGTTTGAAATTATTGAAAAGAAATATCTTGCACCCGACATCTACTCAATGAAGGTTAAGGCTCCTGCTGTTGCAAAAGCAGCAAAGCCAGGGCAATTTGTGATTGTAATTACCGATAGTAAAAGCGAGAGAATTCCCTTAACCATTAGCGATTACAATGCTACAGAAGGGACTGTTGATATTGTTATTCAAGCAATTGGGCACTCAACACGCAAACTTGTAAAGCTTGAACAAGGAGACTCTATTCACGATTTTGTTGGTCCACTAGGAATGGAGAGTGAACTTATTCATTTATTGGACAACGATTTAGCAAACACTAAAATACTTTTTATTGCGGGGGGAGTTGGCGCAGCACCAGTTTATCCACAGGCCAAATGGTTATTTGAGAAAAGGCACAAAGCCGATGTAATAATCGGTGCTCGTACCAAGGATTTAATAATCCTAAAAGATGAATTTGAATCAATTGTAAATAATCTATATATAACAACCGACGACGGTTCTACAGGATTCCACGGAAATGTAACCCAACAACTAGAGAATCTAATAGCAGAAGGTAAACACTACGACCTAGTCATCTCTATTGGACCAATGATCATGATGAAGTTTGTTTCAGATACTACCCGCAAGCTTGGTATCAAAACGATTGTTAGTCTTAACACATTAATGATCGATGGAACTGGGATGTGCGGTGCATGCAGGGTTTCAGTTGCTGGGAAAATGAAATTTACCTGCGTTGATGGACCTGAGTTTAACGCCCACGAGGTTGATTTTGATGAAGCCATGCGTCGACTTCGACTCTTTAAAAAGGAGGAGACAATTAAGAACGAAAGGGATCATACCTGCAACCTCGATAAGGCTGTGGCTGAGAGTGATGCTAAAAAGAAATGTCGTCAACCTCGCGTATCTGTTCGGGAGCAAGATCCTAACGTGCGCAACAAAAACTTTGAAGAGGTCTGCCTCGGATACAACGAAGAGGAGGCTGTTTTAGAGGCTCAGCGTTGCCTTGAGTGCAAGAAACCATCCTGCGTTACCGGATGCCCTGTGAATATCAAAATTCCTCAGTTTATCGGTGCCGTTAAGCAGCGCGACTTTGCTAAAGCTGCAAGCATCATTGCTGATGACTCTTCCCTACCTGCCATCTGCGGTCGCGTGTGCCCACAGGAGGTTCAGTGTGAAGGGAAATGCGTTATGGGCGTTAAGGGTGATGCCATTGCAATTGGTAAACTGGAACGTTTCATAGCCGACTGGGCACGCGAGAACAAATTAGAAGTTAAAAACACTTCAACTCCGAATAGCAGGAAAGTTGCAGTCATCGGATCGGGACCTGCAGGTCTTACCTGTGCTGGTGATCTTGCCAAAATGGGTTACAACGTAACAATTTTCGAAGCGCTTCAAAAACCAGGAGGTGTTCTGGAATATGGGATCCCAGAGTTTAGACTGCCAAAGGAAAAGGTTGTAAAATCTGAGATTGAAAATCTTAAAAAACTAGGTGTAACCATAGTTACAAACTACGTAATAGGTAAAACGAATGATATTGATAATCTACTTGAGAAGGAAGGTTTTAATGCTGTTTTTATTGGTTCTGGAGCAGGACTTCCGAAGTTTATGGGGATACTAGGTGAAAATCTCAACGGAGTATTCTCTGCCAACGAATTTTTAACCCGTAACAACTTAATGAAGGCTTACCTCAAGGAGTACGACACTCCATTCTTCCATGCAAGTCGTGTAGCGGTTGTTGGAGGTGGCAACGTGGCCATGGATACCGCTCGGGTTGCGAAGCGGGTTGGATCGAACGTATCGATCATCTATCGCCGGAGCGAAGCGGAACTTCCAGCCAGAGCAGAGGAGGTTCATCACGCCAAAGAGGAAGGGATTGAATTCCACATGCTAAGCAACCCAACAGAAATTCTTGGTGATGAGAATGGTTGGGTGAAAGGTATTCGCTGCATCCGCATGGAACTCGGTGAGCCTGATGCATCGGGAAGGCGCTCCCCTGTACCTATACCTAACAGCGAGTTTGATATCCCAGTAGATGCCGTAATTATGTCGCTGGGAACTAGCCCAAATCCGCTTATCAGCACATCAACAAAGAACTTAAAAACGAATAAGCATAAGTGTATCGAAGCTGATGAAAATACAGGTGCAACATCGCACGAAGGCGTTTTTGCAGGTGGCGATGCAGTTACAGGAGCAGCAACTGTTATCCTAGCAATGGGAGCAGGGAAAAAAGCAGCTCGAGCAATTGATGAATACATTACAAACAAGTAAAGTTTCTGCCAAACACAGTATCCATCATATATAAATCAAGTGCCATGAGGGTGTCTAAAAAAAACAGAATAGTCATTGAGGGTGAAATGATACAACTGAAACGGGGTAGAGCTAAGCGAAGCTTAATTTATTCTGCCATACATAAAGATAGCTTCGCTAGTACCTCGCTCACGATGACAAAAAATGATTTCTTTAGGCTGCCTCAGGCGCTTAAATAACTTAAGCCATGAACAAGATAAAAGTTGTTATTTGCCTTGGTAGCTCATGCTATAACAGAGGAAATCAGCACATTCTTGAGGTTATCAAGAAATATATAAGCGAAAATAACCTGAAAGATAAAATCGATTTCAGAGGTCAACTTTGCTCGGGGAACTGCGCCCATGGGCCAGTCCTTCACATCAACGATAAAACCTACAAAGAAATTGATGAGAGCATTGCAATTCGATTACTCGACGAACTTTTTGTTGATCTTAAAAAGTAAGCGATATGCCACTGCAAGCAATTTACACCGAAAGAAACAACTGTCAGGATTGCTACAAATGCATCCGACACTGTCCTGTTAAGGCTATAAAAATAGAGGATCATAGCGCATCTATTATAAATAACCTTTGCCTATACTGCGGTAAATGCGTACAGGTTTGCCCTGTAAATGCTAAGAAAGTCCGAAACGATCTTAATATTGCAAAATACCATCTTACTACGAATAATCAAGTTGTTCTATCTTTGGCTCCTTCGTATAAAAGTGAATTTACTGATTATACAACGTCCCAACTTCTTGAGGGCTTACATCGACTTGGATTCTTCGCTGTATCAGAGACTGCAATTGGGGCAGAGTTAGTAACACGGGCAACAAAAAAATGGTTAGATGAGCAACCCAATGGGGTTTACTACTCCTCGTGCTGCCCATCGATTGTAAGATTAATTCAAAAATACTACCCCGAGCAGATAAATAGATTGGCTCCCATCGACTCTCCAATGCAAGCCCATGCAAAGTTTATTAAAAAGATGTACGGCGATAACACACTAGTCATCTTTGCTGGCCCATGCATCGCAAAAAAACAGGAAAGTGAAGATTACAAGGGAGGAGCCGACCTTGCTATCACATTTGCAGAGCTTCGTGAATGGCTAAAGAATGATGGCTTAACACCCGATTTCCTTTCAAAGAAAAACGAGTACTCATTTGCACCGTATAGCGCAAACAATGGCAGCATCTATCCAGTCGATGGAGGTATGATTGCTACGCTAAAGAATAATGTTGCAATTACCGATACGTCCTTCATGAGCTTCTCGGGGCTTCAAAATGTTAAAGGAATTATGGAGCAACTCCCCGAAAAATACGAAGGAAAACTTTTCATCGAGCTTATGGTATGCGAAGGAGGCTGCATTAATGGGCCAATTGCATCAAGCCCTAAATCGACTATTGAGAAAAGAGTTGTAACTCTTAAGCAAACACCAAGTATCACAACCAATATAAATAAGATAGAAGATTCAGAAATAGACCTTTCTACAAACTACCTCTTGGTCAAACCGGCAACCCACTGCATCCATAGCGCAAAGGAGATACAGGATGCCCTAAAAATAGTAGGAAAAATATCCGACAAGGATGAGCTTAACTGCGGTGGATGCGGTTACGAAAGCTGCCGCAAGTTTGCAGAAGCCATGCTCGACGGAAAAGCTGAGCGTAACATGTGCGTTTCGTACATGCGTAAGGTAGCCCAGAATAAAGCTACTGTTCTGCTTCAGAAAATGCCCTACGGAGTAGTTCTGGTTGATGATAAGCTAAAGATCATCGAATCGAACCAAAACTTTGCTAGGATGCTAGGGTCTGAGGCTGCTGAAATTTATTCTGTAAAACCAGGCATGGAGGGGGCAAACCTTAAAAAGTTAACACCACTTTATAAACTCTTTGCCAATGCTCTCGAAAAGGGACTCGATGAGTTCAACAAGGATATCCGCATGGAGGATGGACTTTATCATCTCTCGATATTCTCAATTCAGCAGTTCAAGATCGTTTGTGGTATTATTCACCAGCTCGACCAGCAGCACTTTAGCAAGAATGTACTGATGGAACGCTTACAGCAGGTGATCAGCGAAAACCTTGCAACTGCTCAAAAAGCAGCATTTATTCTCGGTGAAAATGCATCGAGAACAGAAACTATGCTTCACAATATTATCGACTCATATCAAACGGGCGAAGATGATAACGAATGATTACTTCATAGAGATTGCCCATAAAAATCTCCAGAAAGCGGGGCAGGAAGTGTGCGGAGACGTCTTTTTGAGCAAGAAAATATACGAAGAAGGACGCACAATATCTGTTCTATCCGACGGGTTAGGAAGTGGAATTAAGGCCAACGTTTTAGCTACGCTAACCGCATCGATGGCGCTAAACTTCACTATTGAGCATCAGCCATTAGAAAGGAGCTCCAAAGCAATAAAAAGTACTCTTCCCATCGATCAGGATCGAAAAATCAGCTACGCAACCTTTTCTATCGTCGATATTGAGTACGATAACGAAACTAGCATAGTTGAGTATGGAAATCCTCCTTTCATCGTCTTTAGAGGCACATCGCCGCTTAAGGATATCATCAAAAAAGATTACAAATCAGATATTAAGCAATGTAGCTTTTGCGCACAGCGAGAGGATCGAATCATACTATTCTCCGATGGAGTTTCACAATCGGGGATCGGCCGAATGGAAATGCCTTTTGGATGGGAGATTGAGGATATCGAAAATTTCATTGCCGATATCATTGAAAAAAATCCAAGAATATCAGCCGAAGATCTTGCAAAAAAAATAGTCAACAAAGCTCATACAAACGACTCACTATCAGCACAGGATGATATTAGCTGTATTGTCATATACTTCCGCAAACCTCGAAATCTACTTATCTGCAGCGGTCCTCCGTATAAAAAAGAGAAGGATAAGCTAATTGCGGATACCATCAGGTTTTTCGATGGTAATAAGATTATATGCGGGGGAACTACCGCACAAATCATTAGCAGAGAGTTGGGGCTTGAGATCGAAACCGATCTTTATGCAGGCGATAGCCAACTCCCTCCCCTTTCGTTCATGAAGGGAATCGATCTGGTAACGGAAGGAATTCTTACCATCGGAAAAGTTGCTGAATGCCTCGAAAGCGGAGAAATCCTTTCGGATAAAAACCCTGCAGGTAAGATAATCAAATTCATCCTAGCAAATGATCATATCAAGTTTTTAATAGGAACTAAAATAAATGATGCCCATCAGGATCCCACACTCCCTGTTGAGCTTGAAATCAGGAGAAATGTGATAAAAAAAATTGCATATATCCTCAAAGAGAAATACCTGAAAGAGGTCGAAATACAGTTTATATAACAATAAAAGTCAACATACACCATGATTACAGATAAAATAATAACCGTTAAAATTTGTACTGGTACGCTTTGCCACGTGATGGGGGGCTCGGAGCTTCCTGAACTTGCATATCATCTGTCCGAAAGCATGAAATCGAAGGTTGAAGTTAAAGGAATGGTTTGCGGTCAGTTCTGCAGGGATAGTAGCAAGAAACCACCATTTGTAACAATCAACGATGTTTTAATGGAGCAAGCATCAATAGAAAAAATCATAAGATATCTCGAAAAAGCCTTTTGCAATGACACCAAATAATCTTGCCCTATTAACCCGACGCGAGTTGCTGGTGCACCTTTGCAAGATGCTCGATAAGGGTACAATACTTGACGAAATTGACAGGTTACCCATTCAGATGCGCCCAAAGAATAATCATTCCATTCGGTGCTGCGTTCACAAGGATAGGGCTATTCTCAAATATAAGCTGATGGCTTTACTTGCCTTTAACGTTGATGATGAAGAGGATGAGCTATGTACCTTGCATGAGTATGCAGCAATGGCAATGAAACGTGATAAGATAACGCCTATTGCCATGACCGTTGTTTACGAGGCATGTAGCAGCTGCAACCGAGGAAGCTACCAGATATCAAACCTTTGCCGAGGATGCGAGGCTCGCCCCTGCGATGTAAACTGCCCCAAGAATGCAGTCTCATTCGTCGATGGCAAAGCACAGATAGATCATAACCTCTGTATAAACTGCGGAAAATGCTTGAAGGAGTGCCCTTTCCATGCAATTGTTTATCAACCAGTTCCCTGCGAGGAATCATGTCCAGTAGGTGCAATCGAAAAGGATGATACTGGCATTGAGCGTATAAACTACGAAAAATGCATCTTCTGCGGAAAGTGTATTGCAGCTTGCCCTTACGGTGCAATTGTCGAGAAATCGCATCTCGTAGAGATATTCAGAGCTTGGAAAAACGGCCATAAAGTTGTTGCTCTCGTTGCTCCAGCAATTGCTGGCCAGTTCAGACAAGAGCTAGGTAAAATCTACTCTAGTATTTTAAAAGCTGGCTTTAATGATATTGTTGAAGTAGCTGAAGGCGCCGATATGACTATTGCCCACGAGACTAAAGAGTGGCAAGAAAGAATGGGTGAAGGTCAACAGTTTATGACCACCTCGTGCTGCCCAGCATTCAAAGAACTTGCAAAGAAACAAATCCCTGAACTAAACAATAAGGTATCCTCAACCCCATCACCTCTCTACTACGCAGGGGAAATTGCTCGAAAAAGATATCCTGATGCAGTAACCGTTTTTATTGGGCCTTGCATTGCAAAGCGTGTAGAGGCTTACTACCTCGATACCATAGATTATATGATGTCATTCGAGGAGCTAGGCGCCTTACTCGTTGCTAAGGAAATAGAGGTTGCCGATCTTGAATCGCATACATGCGTAAGCAAACCCACGATACCAGCATACCATTTTGCCTACTCCAGTGGTGTTGCAAATGCAATCATTGCAAAAGCAGGATCAGCGCTAAACGCTGAAGTTATCAATGGAATTGATAAGAAAAGCATTGCCCTGCTAAAACAGATTTCTAAAGGTAAAACGGATAAGAACTTTATCGAAGTGATGTGCTGCGAGGGTGGTTGTCTTGGTGGAGTAAATACGTTGATTAAAAGCCCTCAGGCAGAGGTGATTTTTAAGAAGAATATGTAAAGGTTATTTACCACAAAATAGAACACAAAGGAAAAATTAAGAATAATAATTTAATTATAAACTTGGTGAAATACTTTGTGCTCTTCGTGGTTAAATTTATAACTTTATCTCATTAGCCTTTTTATCCTCAATTACCAAACCCTCAATTGGAACCTTAAGCACTTTAAAATTTGATGCATTTGATTTTATGGTAACAGTTCTACTGATTATTTGTGGACGGGGTTCAATCCTAAACTCAACCTTAATAACTCCTGATTTACCCGGTAGTATTGGTGCTTTAGGCCACTCCTTGATATTTGTTCCACAGCAACCTGTTACCTCGTTTAGTATAAGAGGTTGATTTCCTGTGTTCAATACAATAATCTGAACCTTTCCATTTTCATCAGAAAGGTTATTTATGTTTATCTCTCCGAGTTTTACCGTATCTGGTTTTGTTGAGATTATAACTCCCTTATTTTGTGCTACAAGGGCATTATTAATAATAATTAACGATGATAAAATGAATAAAAACCTTTTCATACAACTATTTTTTTGAAAATAATAACGAAAATTGTGCCGTTTATTTGTGAAGTAAAAATAGTAAAAAGAATGATTCCTTTTAAAGCAGCCATTTTCGATATGGATGGCGTTATTGTTGACAACCACAATTACCACGTTAAAGCATGGGAGATATTCTGCCAGAAGCATAAAATTCCCTTCAACGAATCCTATTTCAGGGCAAAGTTCTTCGGGAAAATTAATCAAGATATTTTTAGGGATATAATAGGGGGTAGTATTACCCGCGAACAGATTGACATTCTGGGGGAAGAAAAAGAGCAGATATACCGTGATATCTACAAAGACTTCATCAAACCTATCAATGGGTTAATCCCTTTCCTTAAAAGTCTAAAGGCTTCGGGAATAAAGACTGCGGTTGCCACATCGGCACCAACCAGCAATCTCGACTTTACCATTGATAGCCTAAATATCAGGGATCTTTTTGATGTGATTGTTGACGCATCGATGGTGACAAAGGGTAAACCCGATCCTGAAATATACCTAAAGGCTGCCAATAAGCTTAACATCGACCCAGACAACTGCGTGGTTTTTGAAGATTCTATCTCGGGTATAAAATCGGGACAAAACGCAGGGATGATGGTTGTTGCGCTAATCACAACCCATTCACTAAATGAACTTCCTAAAACACCTATTGCCATTAAAGATTTTACAGAGATTTCTATTAAGAATATAATTGAAAGCAAAACCATAATAGAGGCAGTAGAAAAAAATTATTGAAAAAAAACAACAATAGGCATAACTTGTCCCAATTTATCGGGATTAGAACACAATAGGAAGAAATCTATGTGAACTATTGTGCCTATTGTGGTTATACTCAACCCATTATCGCCTAGTCTTCTCCCTTCGAAGGTTTGATCAAGTATCAAATACAAACCCCTTATAAAAGAGGTTTGTATTTCCATGTATTTCGTACTTTTTATGACTAACCTTAGTTATCAAGTAATTGGACATGCGCTGCTTGGGGCCCTTTCGGACCATTGGTTATGGAAAAATATACATGCTCACCTTCCTGTAACGTTTGCATTCCACCAACCTCAATTGCAGAAAAATGTACATAAACTTCTTTACCTCCATCTACAGATATAAATCCAAAACCTTTCTCTGCATCAAACCACTTTACTTCACCAACGGTTTTTTTAACTCCATTTACTTCCAACTCGCATATCGAATAGCCTGATTGAGTAGCACGCTTTGTACAATATATTCTTACATATTTCGTACATTTTGATAGTTTTGAATGAATATTTACTAATTGAGTATTCCCTATTACATTTTTAAGTTCACTCCAGTCTTGAGCATCACTAGATATTTCAACCTTGTAATCTTTTGCATATGCTGTATTCCATGTTAATTTTACAGTATTTACCAAATAAAAATCACCCAAATCAACATATATCCATTGTGGATCAGTAGCATTAGAAGCCCATCGGGTTGTTAAATTTCCATCAACTGCATTTGTTTTAACATTCTTCCCTTGTTCATCAGAAGATGTTTTTACTGTTTTTCCAAGTGCAATATTCTGTGCATTTGATACCATGCCTAAAAAAATAAAGGCTAAAAAAATTAAACTTAATTTTCTCATTGTCTTAAGTACTTTAAATTGTTAAAAATCTATAACCACGCAAATTATATTCAAAGATTTCTGTATTTCTGATACAGAGGCTTTTGCTCTAATACCTTATATCAGTTAGTCAATAATTTCATTTTAATCAATTGACTATTACCGCATATATGGCATATCCTTGTTGTAACCTCTGTCACCCCTTTTGTAAGCGAAACTACGGATTCAGAGTGTTCAGCATTTCCACATCTATCACATTTCAATTTAAATGTAACTGTAGAACCAATTTGTTTAGTAATAACACCACCAGTAATTGCTACAATATTTTGTTCTTTTACCTCTTCGATTATCATAAAAAATATCATTATTAAATTTTTAGCTATTAAAACAAAAGAAACAAGGTATTACTCAATCGACATTTGTACTATAATCCATAAATATTAAAGATTTCTTTTCTAACAGCACAAGTACAAATTGATGAGTTTCCAAAAGAGATGTTATAACTACAATTAGTATTGTTAACTCGGGTAACAAAATGAACTTTTTTATTTACGCAATTTTCGACTTTACAACAAACTTGTACATCGTTTTTTAAACAGTTAAAATTCTTTCTGCAACCAATTGTTTTGTTAACAGTAGACTCATCTACTTTTAATTTTGTTTTAAATGATCTTGTAGTTTCCATTGAAAGTTTATCTGAATTATAATTGACAAATTTAGATGCCTTTTCTTTGGAATAAGCAAAAACAGGGTGAGACAAAAAGTGGACAATTAGAAAATACTTCGAGTGGAATTATTCATAGTAAACATCAAAAACAAAATCAGCGCTAATGAATAGCCCTGATTTTGTTCAGATAATCATTAATCCTCGAAGGAAAAACGGTTACTATAGTAGTATTTTTTAGATATGTAATGATCTAAACGCTTTGTATGAAAGTAACCAAATTCACCTCCCTATCTATTCCAAGTTTCTGTCTTAACCTCAAGCGGGCTTTTTTTAGAGCTTCTTCCGATTGAAAAGTAATCTGTGCAATATCCTTATTACTCATATTAAGCTTTAAGAAAGCACAAATTTTTCGTTCGTTTGCAGTAAGGTTTGGGGAAAGGGTATTTAGTCTTTCGTAAAAGGAGCTATGAACTTTTTCAAACAGAATTTCAAACTCATCCCAATTAGAGTTATAGGATAATCGTTTATAGTCAGATATAAGCTTACTAATAATGCTTTTCCCATCACTATTTGTATTCTTTTCAACTTCTATCAGTCGTTCTATAGTCTGAGCATCACGTTCCGAGTTTTGAACCAACTTAAGCGTCGCTGCTGTCATCGATTTTTGATTAGACTCAAGCTCTCGGTTTATCCTCTCAATCTCTAACTCCAGAAGCCTTGCTTTTTCTTCCTTGCTCTCTTTAAGCGCTTGCTCAATTCTTTTACGCTCGGTGATATCTCTAACATTTGCCACTATCGATTTTATTGCAGGATGGTCAAGAAAATTCTGCGCTACTGCTTCAAACCAAACATATCCTTTTTCTTTATGCTTATGCCTGTATTGAACAGTATCTGGGGTGTTTTTATCCGATAGAACTCTTTTCCAATGTTGCAGAACAATTTCTATATCGTCAGGATATACCACATCATTAACTGATCCCAATAATTCCTCAATATTATACCCTGTAAGGTCTTTCGCAACATCGCTAATAAAAAACTGTTCACCTTTTTCGTTAACCTGTACAAAAATATCATTGGAGTTTTTAATCAACAATCTTAATTTCTCTTCGCTCTCCTCAACAAGTTGTTTGGTATAGTATAACTGCTCGTTCGACTGTTTTAACTCCTCATTTAATGCTTGATACTCTTCGTTTAAATCCTCTATTTCAAGCTTCTGCTTGGTAAGGATAATATTCGTCTTATGTTTAGCTTGGTATGATCTATATACATACACAGTAAATACAGATAGTAAAATAAATCCAGCAATAAGAGAAAAGATAAATACCCTTTGATGTCTTTTTTCTGCTGCTTGAATGGCATCTTTCTTCTGCTGCTCTAATTCAATGGCTTGTTTCTCTTTTTCGAATTTGTAGGTGTACTCAAGCTCAATAATTTTTTTAACATTTTCTTTTTTGTAAATACTATCGTTTAACTCCTTATATAACTTATGGTTAGTATAAGCGTTTCGATAATCGTTTGTTGCAGCGTATATTTCAGAAAGTTGATTATGGATATCTCTTTGGAGTGTCAAAAGCTTCATCTCGTTTGCAATATCCAAACTCTTAAGGGTATAGCTTAATGCCATTGAATACTCTTTTTGGGCTAGATATACAGCACCCATTTTACTCCATATTTCACATATTGTTCGTTTTCGTTTCATCTCCTCCGATAAGCTCAATGCCTTCTTATAATACTCCAAGGCCTTCCCATAATTACTTTGTGCACGATAAAAATCTCCAATTTTAGTTGATATGGTTATCATTGGAGTCGTATAGGACAATTCCTCTGCAATTACCAAAGCTTTTTGAAGGTAATCCAGTGCTTGTAAATTATTTGATTGCAAGTATACATCACCAATATTTTCAAAACATTGTGAGATTAGCCGCTTTTCATTCAGTTCCACCGCAATTTTTAATGCCTTATCGAAATATTCAAGGGCTTTTGGATAATTGGACTGTAATGCAATTACACTCCCTATGTTTACATAACTATAAATTATCCCCTGTTTATCATTAGTCTCCTCTTTAATTTTCAATGATTTGAGAAAATACTCAAGAGCTTTCGGATTATTCCCTTGATATTGATAAATATTCCCCATATTATTGAGTGTCATGGATTCTATTTTCTTATCCCCTATCTCTTCACATATTATCAATAATCTTTGGTAACCCTCAATAGCCTTCTTATAGTTGCCCTGACCGGTATATATTATACACATATTCCCTAAACATCTGGCAATGCTTGGTTTATTTTTTAACTCTTCAGAAATTTTCATTGCCTTTTCATAACACTCCATTGCCGCAGAGATATTACCTGTAGTGGCATAATTAATGCCCGAACTAATAAGATATTTTACTATTCCTAGCTTGAAATTAATCTCTTTAGCAATTTTCAAGGCTTTTAGGAAATATTCAAGAGCTAATTTATCGGACTTGTAGAATGATAATGATGTACCAATTACCCATAAACTTTCTGCTTTTCCTTTCAAGAAAAACAGTTTATCTGATAACTCACCTGCTTGAGTAGCATAGTTCAGTGCTTTGCCAGAGTCATTTTGATAAATAAGATAGGCTATTTGATTGAGTAGATTTACTTTAATGGTATCATCCGTTTTATTGATTTTTAATACGTTCTCAAGGCTATCGACTTTTGTATTCTGCGCATTTATTTTATCAAATAAAAATAATGATAAAATCACGAGCAACATTTGTAATTGTTTGTTCATTAACTCAATTATAGATTTATGATTTGGATAAAATAGAGTAAGCACCAAAAAAACTTTAAGTCATTAAAATTCTGTTAATTCAATGAATAAAAAAATTCATCAGTTAAGTTTTTCTAATTCTCTCTTAACAAATTTCATCAACTGACTAATATATTCCTGTGAGCATGAAAAATCAATGCCCGCTTCTTTGTAAAGTTGAGGTATTGGCTTTGAGTATCCCAGTTTTAACATTTTTATGTACTTTTCGAGGGTTTCCTTAGGGTTTTCAAGATACTGCTTCCAAATTGCAAACGCACCAAGTTGAGCAAAAGCATACTCAATATAGTAGAAGGGCATTTCAAAAATATGCAACTGACGCTGCCAAGCAAATACAAACGCCTCCTCTGCTCCCTCCCAGTTTATTATAGAACTCGAAAACTCCTTATAGATATTAGTCCATGCTAAATTACGCTCATGGTGCGAATGTTCAGGGTTTACATACAACCAATGCTGAAATTTATCCACCGCGGCAATCCAAGGTAGAACTAGCAAAGCACCTTCGAGCTGATTGCGTTTAGCACGTTTTAAATCTTCTTTATCATTTAACACCTTACCCCAGTGCTCCATAGAAATTAGCTCCATTGACATTGAAGCTAACTCAGCAACTTCCGAGGGTACATCCATATAATCTATAATTGGAAAATGATTGTAGTAATAGGCATGAAATGCATGCCCTCCTTCATGCATCAATGTTTCGAAATCGCCCATACTACCTGTTGCATTCATAAAAATAAACGATCGATTGCTCTTATGCAACGGGTAGTTGAAGCCTCCTGGAGCTTTTCCAAACCTAGAATCTAAATCAAGTAGGTTTTCTTTATCAAGATTTGAAAAAATCTCGGCAAATTCCTTATTAATTGAGCTAAAACAATCAATTGCACTTTGAACAAGCGCTTTAGTATCAGGAAATGGTCGAAGTGGTTTTTTACCATCAACATCAACTTGTAAATCCCAAGGTTTTAGTTTTTCCAATCCAAGTTTTGCCTTCCTTTTCGACATAATATCTTCAACCAAAGGATATACCTCTGATGCTATTACGCTATGGAATGATTGAATATCTTCAACTGAATAGTCAAAACGGCCAAGGTTATAATGCTGATAATCCCTAAAGTTATTATAGCCAGCATTTATAGCAATCTTATAGCGCTTACGAAGCATGTTTGAGAGTAACTCGTTGAAAACTTCCGCTTTTTCAACCCTCTTTTCGCTTATTTTTGAATACACCAATTCTCTAAACTCCCTATCATTCTCTTTTAAGCGTTCAGCGGCTTGTTGGAGTGTAAGTTGCTTTTTATCAATATCGATTGAGATTTCAGAAATAATTGAACCAAACTCCTGTTCTTCTTTTTGTAACTCGGCAAAAATTGGCAAACTCTCCTCCCTAAAAATCTCAATATCCTTTTTCAAACTTCTTGCTGGTATCTGATGGAGATTCTCAAACAAATTCATAGAATTTGAGTTTACTAACTTTAGATCAAGTTTATTTAACCAGACCTCAACTTTGGGCTGAATCTCATCTACAAAATAATCGAATGATTTCTTGGCCACCTCATCACGCGTATCAACATTAATTTTAATGTATAACCAAGCCTGATCCTCATCAAGAGCCATTTCAAGAGCTGATCTGTTTGAAAGAAATGATTCTAACTCCTTTTTATTTGTTAACGGCATTTCATTTAGCTTAATGAAATAGAGTTCTATAGTACTCCAGTTGGTAATACAAAAATCAGGATTAATGAATTTGGTCTCCATATTCTGCTTATTATTTGATTATAAAGATACTCCTTTATACAAAAAAAGTCGAACCGGCGGTTCGACTTGAAGTATATAAAAGTAAAACTACTTCTTTTCTTCTGTGTCAGTTTTCTCTTCTGATTGTTTTTCTTCTACATCAAGGATATCGAGAACATTAAGGCTCTGAAGCTGGTTGTACCAATTTATAACCTTTTTAATATCGCTTGCATATACCCTATCGCGATCGTAATCAGGTAATACTTTCTCAAAGTACTTCTTTAACTCTTTATCATCCGATTTATGGCTAATTGCCTGAGCACCATTCTCAGCCTCTCTAATTTTCTTGAGAACTTCTTTAAGAGGAACCTCAGCATCATTGGTAAAAATTGCAATATCGCTTAACGCGCTAACCTTTGCCGATGCTGATACGTTATTTCTTTTGCCATCAACAAGTGATTCAACAATAATCCCGTGACGACCCTGTGAGATAAACTTAAAAAGGCCAGAATGCCCTGAAATTGCCATTATGTCTTTTAATTCCATATCTAAAAATTTCCGTTAGTAGTTGCAAAGTTAATAAAATAGTTGTTCGTTGATTGTTGATTGTTGTTCGTTATATAAATTTAACATCCGTTATATTATCCATTATACATTGTTCATTACACATTAATTAAACCCTCGCTCCTTTTTGATCTTTTCGTATGCCTCGTTAATCTTTTGGAATTTTTGCTCAGCATTTTTACGCACATCCTCCCCTAGGTATCCGACTTTATCGGGGTGATGCTTTAATGCTAAGCTACGGTATGCTTTTTTAATCTCTTCGTTAGTAGCCGTTGGTTCAACCTCAAGGATAGTGTAGTAACCATTAATGTTTACAACAAACATAGCCTTTATTGATTCGTAATCCTGAGTTGAAATTTCTAGGAATTCAGAAATTTGTTTAATAATATTCTGTTCCTCAATACTAACAACACCATCAGCATATGCTACTCCAAATAGAAGGTGAATCAGCTGCAAACGTGATGGATAATCGACATGGTCTTTGATTTGCGCACAGACATCTCGTAAAGGCACTTGCTGCTTAAGGATATCACGAAGCAAAATCATTGCTTCTCTTGCAGCATCTTGCCCAAAATTATCGTAGAAGTATTTTTTAACAAAATCAAGCTCCGATTTAAGAACCTTACCATCAGCTTTCATAACTGCTGAAACAAGAACGAGAAGGCTTACAATGAAGCCATTTCGACTAGTTTCACCCGTATACATCTTTGTATGAATCTCGGTGCTGTCAAAAATTGAACCTAAGGCAAAGCCTAAGATACCTCCAATTGGCCCAAATAAAGCCCAGCCCAATCCTCCAGTTATCCATTTTCCGTACTTTCCCATTGCTCTTTTATACTTTTTCTAGTTCCTCAATAATCTTTACAACCTGAGGCAAAATTAGCTTACCCCCATCGTTTTCTATGATATAATCACATTTTTTTATTAACTCATCCTGTGAGTTCTGGTTATTTATTCTTCGAAGAACTGATTCATAGCTTACCTTGTCCCTCTCGATCACCCTTTGAATTCTAAGATCTAAGGGTGCTATAACTCCTATTATTTTATCTAAACCTTTATTCGCTCCGCTCTCAAACAGAATCGCAGCCTCTTTTACTACTATTGATTTTGATTGAAAATGCTCTACCCATTGGTTAAAATACTCAACAACAGCAGGGTGAACAATAAAATTTAACTTCTCGAGAAGTAAAGGATTTGTAAAAACTAGCTCGGCAACTCTCTTTCGGTTTAACTCATTATTAATATAGATTTCTTCTCCAAATAAACCCTTTATCGAATCAATTAATCGAGTATCATTATCAATTAGCCGTTTTGCCTCATAATCTGCATTAAAAACGGGATATCCCATAGCTGATATAATGGTACAAACAAGGGTTTTACCACTACCAATTCCTCCAGTAACTCCAAGTTTAATCATTAACGCTTCTCAATGATATACTCAACGTATTTAGGGGTAAAATCAACCAATCCAACAAATTCAGGCACGCTAATCAGTTTCACCTTGAGTTTTTTGTTTAAAGAATTTTCTATGAAGTTATAGTCAACAACTGCTTTAAACATATTTGGCTTCAAGCCAAAATACTTACTCAGCACTACATTACACTTAACATCTATACTTTTAGGGATAACTAGAAGTTTAATATTATCGGGTTGATTCTCAACTTCAACAGGTACTTTAATAGTTAGCTCAGTATATTTCTCAACTGGTAAAGTAAATTGAACACTTCGATTCGAGAAAATTACTTGACGAATGGGAACAAGTGATATTTTCTTAGTTATTTTCTGGTTGAGATCTTTAAACTTAACAGGCTTGGTTTTAATAACAGAAATAGTATCTAGTATTGATTTTGGGCCGCTTATTTTAATTATATCGGGTTCTATAGAAAAGTTTCCACTTTGCATGTATTGTCGTTCAAAGGTAGCCTCAAAAGTTGGTTTCACTTGTACCTTCTTTTCAACCATATCGGCTAGTTCTACAAAAAGGGTATCTGGCTCAATCCCTTCAAGTAATATCTCACTACCTAACTCTTTTGCAACACCATTACGAATTCTGTAAGTCAAGATAAAATGCTTTGCTTTTGATCCTTCAAAAGATTGGCTTAAATGTTTACTTAGGTCAAGATCAATTGGAGAAAGAGCCGCACTCAGCTTACATTTTAATAGGGTATATCCAAAAGCCTTTACTTTCAATTGGATTTTTCGGGGAGGTTCACCTACAAGAACTTTTCCAGTCGGAAAATTTTCATATCGAACTGGGTATGAAAGCATGGTTGAATACTCATGGCTCAATTTGCTTAAATACCAAATTACCGTTGATACAATAAGAAAGAATAAAAATATAACAAGGCGCTGATTTAGCTTTGCCCTGCTTTTCCCAAACATATGGCCAAATTGGCGAAGTAATGATGAATCCAATTTTATAGCATTAAAAAAACAGAGTTCAAAGCATTAATAAAATAAGCTTTGAACTCTGTAAAGATATAAATTTTCTACTATTTCTGTTGCAAATCGGAAGGATCACGAACAACTGAACTCTTAATCACTTTTACCTTAGCATTCTCATCTATTTCAACAACTACATACTCATCTTTAACTTCAGTAATTTTACCAAAAATTCCACCTGCAATAATCACTTTATCGCCTTTTGAAAGTGATTCTTGGAACTTGCGGAGCTCTTTCTGACGTTTCATCTGAGGACGAATCATAAAGAAATAGAATACAACAATGATTAGAACCAATGGCAAGAATGTCATTAAAGGGTTAGCTTGCTGTTGTTGTAATGTTACAAAAAGTAAATTGTTCATTTTTTTATTGTTTTATGGTTTATGTTTTTATTCCTTTTTTTCAGTATTAAATGTCTTTGTCCAAACTTATAAGTCACCATTTGGGACTACATTTGCTTTAATTGTAACCGATTTTTCTCGGTCTGGTGCATTGGTTCTTAGAGTTACAGATTTATACTGTGAACCCTGCCAACCCTTGCTATCAAAAATTACCTCCACACTTCCCTCCTCATCCGGTTCAAATTCTTTTTTATCGATCTTTGGTAATGTACAACCACAATCAGGTATAAGGTCCTTCACAATAAGCTTTTCATTACCACTGTTTTTAAAATGAAAAGTATGAGAAATAACCTCACCCTCTTTAATTGATCCAAAATCGAAGAAATCCTCAATAAGCTTAAGCTCAGGGTACTTTTTTGCGCTTGCATTATTAATTGTATTCTCAACTGTTTTTATGTTAGAGTTACTATTACAACCAATCAAAACTGAAAATACAAGAACTATTGAGAAATTGATTACTAATCGATTCAAAGGTATCATACTTTCGACAAAGTTAGGAATTTATTCTATTTCGTCATCGGTTAACACCAAACGATCATCTTCCTCGCCTATTAATCCACGGCCTTGCTTGCTAAAGGCCTTTTGTTTTCTCAAGGTTTGTATAACCTTATCAAGTACGCCATTGATGAATGTGCTACTTTGATCGGTGCTATAGTACTTCGCAATCTCAATATACTCATTAAAACTAACCTTCACAGGGATCGATGGAAATTCTTTAATCTCTGTAAGTGCAAGTTCCATAATAAGAATATCCATGCTTGCAATACGCTCTACATCCCAGTTCTTAGTGTACTCCTCAATAAGTTTTACGTTCTCCTCGTGGTTTTGTATCACTTTACGAAGCAACCTTTTAATATAATCTTCGTCATCGTTGCTTCTATACATTGGAAAAAGTGGAGTTGAAGCGGGTTGAGTTTCGCAGAATTTCTTTAACGTTTTAACCACCATACTAAGCATAAACTCAAGATCATCATTCCAGTAAATACTCTGTTCTTCGAGAAGATGGTAAAAGTCATCAAAATCTTCAAGTTCTCTAGAAAGCAAGTTAATTACAAGCTGCTTATCATCATTGAATGATGAACTTGGAGCATTCATATAAGCTTGAAAGTAATCAGCAGCTGACGCTTTTGTATATAAATTACGTATGAGATCAGGATAGAGCCCCCAGCTAATTTTATTTTTCTCAGTATACTCCTTTAATGCATCATTCTCTCGAATAAGCTTAATAATAGAGTTATCAATAAAACGTGTGTTGGGATTTAAATCTTCGGGTGATGCTAAATGCTTTTGCTTTGCCAGCTGAATCTTACCCTCAGCATAATCTGCAAGCTCAATAGGCAAAAGAAGAAGGTAGTGGTATAAGTCGTAAGCTTTATTAATACTATGTAAAAGCTCTTTTTCAACGTTGCTGAGTGATTCATTTTCGCTTTTATAGTATGCAAAAAGTATCTGTAAAATCTTTACTCGGAGTAATCGTCTGCTAATCATTGTGTTTAAGAACGGATTCTAAAGTTATTTTTAGTAAATAGGTCAGCAAAGATAAGGTCATTTTTAGAAATGAAAAATTAAAAAACATTAAAAGTTAAATATTTGAGAGAATGCCTATAATATGTCAAAATCAAGTTGTGGGTGTTTGTAACTTTTTCTTAATTCTGAATTATATTGAATTAGTTCTCCATTCTTTGAAAAACTAAAAAGAAAAGACTTTAAAATATATAGAATTTCCCTAGAAATCGATTTTATTCGAAAAAATAGAAGGTTATTAAAATATTTTTCTATTTTTGAAATGCTAATAGTTTTAACTAAAAATCATTAAAGATTATGACAGAAGGATTCGATAGCCTAGAGGATGTAGAAAGAATTGATAAGGAAGATATTTATTCTAAGGTTGTAAGAGCAGGTAAAAGAACCTACTTTTTTGATGTTAAAGCAACTCGCCGAAACGATTATTACCTAACAATCACCGAAAGCAAAAAACGTGTTGGACGCGATGGTAAGTTCTACTTCGAAAAACACAAAATCTTCCTCTATAAAGAAGATTTTGAGAAATTTACCGAAGGTTTAAATGAAGTAGTTGAATATATCAAATCGCATCAAACCGATTTTGAACAAAGCGATAACCACGAACTTGTTGCTGAAGAAGTAGGTATCCCTCAAAACGAATTTACCAGTATTGAATTTGACGATCTTGAAAAATAGTACATTCTTTTTACAATAGAAAAAGCCGACTTTTTGTCGGCTTTTTTATTCTAATTGAAGTACATCTTCTGGCGGTACATTGTCTAGTAAATTCTCTATTTCTATTGCAGATAATATCTTTACATTGGTTATTAAATAACCCTGTTTAATGAAGTTTCCGAGGTTATTACATTCATCAACTGCTACAGAAATAGGATCTTTAACTGGAATATTTAGCGGAATTAGCGCTACAATTGTTACGTAGTTTGAATAGAAATCAATCTTTTCAACTTCGGCTTCGTACTTTGGGAATATAAAATCAAACTCACTCTTTATTATGTTCCTTTGAATATCTGAAAACTCATTACTTGACTCAGAGAACAAGGCTATAAAATACCTTAGCTTACCATTTGATCCACCAAGTCCTGTTGAAATAAATACCTGATTCTCTTCAAGTAGCTTACTCTCAAGTAACATTTTACTTTCCTGTAAGGCAAGAATTGCCCAATCTTTCATCTCTACTGGAGCATATTGCACATAACGTTCTATTGTCCTATATGCTTCAGGCTTATCAATAGATGCCAATGAAACTAGGAATTCGCGTTTTGCATCAAGACTTTTTTCAGGATTATATAAATCAGCCTCTTGGGTTAAAATAATAGCTGGATCAAAATCTCTTCGAACGTTCCGAGAGAAATCAAAATACTCAATTTGTAGCTTAACATCAATTTGATGCTCAAGAATACTGAGACTACCACTAAAGTTACCCAGAATTTCTTGAATCTTTTCGAATATGTTTTCCTGATTTTCCAAGGTTACCTTTTAGCTTACTTACAAAGATACAAAAAAACCTAACTTCCCAATAATTAGGATATTAACGAACCTTATCAATTTTAATATGATTATCGGATTATCAGCAACATCCGATGTGAATAAATGCCTTAATTTTATGTTAAATAGACTATGTTTTACTCTACTTTTATACAGAACTCGGTTAAATAAGATTATTTTTGCCTTTCTTAAACATTTATTTTCCTATTGGGTTTATACATCGAAGTCAAATTTTTTTAGATGAAGTTATCGGATTTACAAAATGGCGAATTTGGAATAATTTCTAAAGTTAAAGGGCGAGGAGCTTTTCGCAAACGCATAACAGAAATGGGGTTTGTGAAAGGGAAAAAGGTTATTGTAATTAAAAACGCTCCACTAAAAGATCCAATCGAGTACTCTGTAATGGGCTATGAAGTTTCTTTACGTAGAAAGGAATCCTCATTGGTTGAAGTTGTTACTCCTAGCGAAGCTAAAGAACTTATAAAGTCAAACTATAGCGGTGTTTTACCAAATGAGCCTGAAATAGAAATTCTTGAGACTGGGGCAAAGGCTCAAAGTAAGGTCATTAACGTTGCCCTAGTTGGTAATCCAAATTCAGGAAAAACAACCTTATTCAATTTCGCCTCTGGCTCGCACGAGCATGTTGGAAATTATAGTGGGGTTACTGTAGATTCGAAAGTTGCAAAATTTACTTACAAAGGTTATACATTTAATATAACCGATTTACCAGGTACATATTCACTAACCGCTTACACCCCCGAAGAAATTTATGTTCGACGATATATCTATGAAAATACACCTGATATTGTTGTTAACGTTGTAGATGCGTCAAACCTTGAACGCAACCTTTACCTTACCACACAGCTTATCGATATGGATATTAAGGTTGTGGTTGCGCTTAACATGTACGATGAGTTATTACAACATGGTGACAAGTTTGATTTCAAATCGCTTGGAAAAATGGTTGGAATTCCCTTTGCTCCTACAGTAAGTTCAAAGGGTAAGGGTATTAATAATCTTTTCGATACTGTCATCAATGTTTTTACTGATAAAGATAAAACACTTCGTCATGTTCATATCAACTACGGGGAGTACATTGAGAATTCAATAAAAGAGATTCAGCAGCGAATTAAAGAGAACTGTAATATTACCATTGACTATTCAAGCAGATACCTTTCTATTAAACTTCTTGAGAAGGACAAGTTAGCCAATAAACTTCTCTCGAATTCTGAAAACTACGAGGAAATAAAAAGGGTAACTGAACAAGAAATCAAAAAACTTGAATCGGTTTTTAAGGAAGACTCCGAAACCTTAATCACAGATTCAAAATACGGTTTTATTGCAGGTGCTTTAAAGGAAACCCTTCATGAAAGCAGTCATAGTAGGCATAAAACCACTGAGATTGTTGATACCCTGATGACCCACAAACTTTTTGGGTTTCCTATATTTATATTCTTCATGTGGCTTACCTTTTACTCTACTTTTACACTTGGAGAATACCCTATGCAATGGATTGATAAGGGGGTTCATTTTATTAGCAATCTTCTTACCCAAACAATGACAAATGGGCCGCTAAAGGATCTTTTAATTGGTGGAATAATCAATGGCGTTGGAAGTGTAATTGTGTTTCTCCCTAATATTCTAATTCTCTTCTTTTTCATATCAATTCTTGAGGATACAGGTTATATGGCCCGTGCAGCTTTTATTATGGATAAGCTAATGCACAAGATAGGATTACATGGTAAATCGTTTATTCCGTTGGTTATGGGCTTTGGATGTAACGTACCAGCAATTATGGCAACTCGAACTATCGAGAATAAGAACAATAGAATACTTACCATGCTCATAACGCCGTTTATGAGCTGTAGCGCACGCCTACCTGTTTACATTCTTATAATTGGGGCATTCTTCCCTGGTCATGCAAGCACTATGCTTTTTGCAATTTATATGATCGGTATTCTTATTGCAATTGGTACAGCCCTTCTTTTCAAACGAATGTTCTTCCGTGTTGATGATATTCCTTTTGTAATGGAACTCCCTCCATACCGTATTCCTACTTTACGTTCTACTATTAGGCATATGTGGCATAAGGGATCGCAGTATTTACGAAAAATGGGAGGTGTAATACTTGTTGCAGTAATATTTATTTGGGCACTAGGATACTTCCCAAGGGAAGTAAAGTATTCAAAGGATTATAATCAACTTATTTCCGAAAAAACCTCACTGATTAATGCTAAAAGCATTGATTCTGTTGCTATTTCAAAATTACAGGCTGAAGTAAACATTCTTGAAACATCCAAAGAATCTGAAAGACAAGAACAATCATATTTAGGAAAAATTGGAAAATTCATTGAACCTACAATTGCTCCGCTTGGTTTCGATTGGAAAATGGGCGTAAGCCTACTTTCAGGGGTTGCCGCAAAGGAGATTGTTGTAAGCACTCTTGGCGTTTTGTACCAAGCCGAAAAGGATGCCGATGAACACTCTTCTAGATTGATTAGCAAACTTCAAAACGAAACTTACAAATCCGGAGAAAAAAGAGGAGAAAAGGTTTTTACATCTCTAAATGCACTTTCTTTCTTACTTTTCATTTTAATATATTTCCCTTGTGTAGCAGTTATAGCTGCAATTAAAAAAGAATCGGGAAACTGGAAGTGGGCTGCATTTACGATAGTTTCAACTACAGCCTTAGCATGGATAGTTGCATTTGGAGTATATCAAATCGGAAGTTTAATTTTATGAAACTATGATTCAAACAATTATCACATATTTAATAATATTGGCTTCTGCACTCTACGCTGCATATTCAATTTTTAGAATATTTAAGCCCAAAAAGAACAGAGTCAATTCCCTTGGATGCGCAGGTTGTTCTGGTGGTTGTGTTATAAATAAATCCTAACAATATCATATTTTAAAAGATTAGCCTCCGCTTGCTATGAAATGGAGGCTAATATCTTTATAATTATGCTAGTTCTTAATTTTTAGTCTCCTCTCCTTTATTAACTGAACCAATTGAGTACCAGTCAATTTTTCGCGACATATACATTACTGATGCTAGAATTATAAACAACCCCAAACTACCCATTAGTAAAGCATAATCCTGTAGCTGTAGAAGAATGTACAGAAATCCATAAAGCAATACCAAAATCGATGCTAATATCAGCGTGAGCTTATTATTCTTAAAAATACTTTTTGCATAGCTAACTATCATTACAATAATACCAATACTTGCTACAAGATAAGCGGGACCAAATCCAATCTGCTCAGATAGTGACAATAAAAGTAAATAAAAGAGACACAATCCAAATCCTACTAGCACATATTGAATTGCATGAACTTTCAGCTTTCGCATTATTTCAACAAAGAAGAAGGTTACAAAAGTTAAAGCAATGAATAAAATAGCGTATTTCATCGATCGTTCAGTAATCTGATAGGTTTCAACAGGAAGAAGTAAGCTAACTCCAAATTCTGAGTTTTGGAAATTAACCTCAGTATCATCCCATTTTTGAGGAAAGTTTCTATTCAGTTCTAGAATCTTCCAATCTGCTGTAAATCCCGCATTTGTTACATTTCTTTTTTCGGGCAAAAATGATCCATCAAAACTTGGATTACTCCATGTTGATGCCAACGAAACCCTTGTTTCCTTTCCAACTGGAATAAAGCTAATGCTTTTTGATCCGTTCAATGATAATCCAATAGAGAATTGGTATTCGGGTTTTAGTTCTGCTTGTAAAGGGTTATTAATGGTTACTCCAGACTCTACAATTCCGTTGATTTTTACACCAGGTTCACAAATCATTTCGGAATTATTTAATTTAAATTTAATCATATCGCTAATCCCCTTAAGGTCCGATATTCCTAAAGTGATGAAAGCACCTTTCCAATCAATTTCGTAGTTCCTATCACTAACCTCAATTTGAGGAGTTTTAAAACTACCTGTTAGCTCAATACTTGATGTATAAACGGCAATTTCGAATATTCCACGCTTTCTTACCTCAGGGTTTAGTTTACCATTAACAGTCAAACTCTCTGGTAAAAAATAAGCAAAATGCTTATTGATATTTACACGTTTCTGATCCTTATCCAAATCGAAGGTTTGGTAAGGAACTGTCAGTATGGGGCCGGTTATCTTTTGTTGATAGCCCCACTTAGAGCTTATCTCGGTTGTAGCTTCCCTTTGTCTTGTTTGACGTTCCATTACCAACGACATAATCATTGACATGGGTATAAGCAATACCAAAGTTAAGAATGCTATTGCTGCAACTTTGATGAGAACTGCATTCTTTTCAAAAAATGATTGATTTTCTTTTGTCATATTCATACGTTTTAGAAGTTTATAATAGTACTTTGTTTTTCAAAGTTAATTGATAAAAAAAATTATTTTCCAGTTTTTATTAATTTTTCGAGCACCTCAAGATGGTCGTTGAATGCTTTTCTACCTTCAAGTGTTGCTCTATAGCTAGTATTAGGTTTTTTGTTAACAAACTGCTTTTTAACCTCGATGTACTGCACCCCTTCTAAAGCCTTAATGTGGCTAGCCAGATTACCATCCGTAATCTCAAGAGTCTCTTTCATCGAGTTGAAATCGACCCAATCGTTAATCATCAGCATCGACATTATGCCGAGCCGAATACGGTTTTCGAATTGCTTATTTAGATTTGCTATCAGCTCTTTCATACTTAAAATACATTGAAGTACCATAAATAATATGAAGAATACCAAATCCTATTGCCCAGAAAATTAGACCATATCCAACAAAAACCGCAGCAATTAAACCTAATGCAATCTCGCAAAGACCAAGGTAGAATATTTCGTTAAGTGTAAACTTACTTGCATTGATAAGTGCTAAACCATAAAAAATGAGAGTAACAGGTGCTACCAAAAAAACCAAATGATGAAAAAGAAGAATTAAAGCAAAAACACCTCCTGCAATAAGTGGAATAAAAAGGTTAATCAATAATCGTTTTGTAGTACCATCCCAAATAGGCAAACCCTTCTTTTTAGCATTACGCATAGTGAAAACTATTCCGAACAAAATAGCAAGTATGAGAGTAACCGATCCATCTATCAAGAGAAAAATTATGAAGTTATTCAAATCATTACCTGATAATAAATCTTGACTTATGAATATTCCTCCATTGTTATAGCGTCCAATGAAAAACTCCTGCCTATATAAGTAAACAACAAAAGCACCGATTAACGCAGTTATGCCAGCAAAAATACCAGATAAACCACTAAGCGAAATAAAGCGAGATGATCGTTCCATGATTGATCTTATCTCCTGTAAGTTCTTTAAATGCTCGTTCTGCTGATCCATATTTAAATAATTTAAAGTTCTTTGTATTGCAAAGTTAATTGATAAATTTAATAATGCAACCTCAATTAAACTTTTTTAGCTTTATTTTCCACTTAAATAATCTTTCTCAAATAAAAAACATCTAATTATTAAAAAATAGTAGGGTATTGTTCAATTAAACGATCATAATTTAATAATGTGGTGTAGGGCTGTGGTTTATTAATATTACATTTAACCTATATATTAAATCCCATAATAAAATGCATTCTAAAAAAACCTATCTTCAAGTTCTGTTAATTTCACTTCTAATTCTTCCTCAAATCTCAATAAACTCTTATGGACAGACTACCACTGAGACAACTGAGTTCGAAGATGTTTTTATTCATACTGATAAGTCGATATATTTTCCAGGCGAAGATATTTGGTTTAAAGCTTATATCCTTAACGATGAGAGTCATCTCCCATCGAGTAAAAGTCAAGTGCTCTTTTTTAATATCGTTAGTAGTAAAAATGAGCTAATAGTTTCCGAGAAATTTCCAGTTCAATACGGATTTTCAAATGGGAATATTCATATCGCCGATTCAATTAAAGAAGGTAATTACAGAATAATTGCTTTTACCGAAAATACACAAGCCCTATCCCCCTCCTATTGGTTTGATTCTCAAATAAAAATAGGTTATTCTTCCTTAAATCTTATGAATTTATCTTTCAATCAAAACATATCAAAGTTAACCGATTCAACAATTGAAGGAGAAATTAATTGTTCATCCTCAACAGGATTTCCTATAGCAGATGTTGAATTGAACTGCAAAGCAGTAACAGATCATAACCAAATTAAAATAAATAAGCTAGAATCAGATACACTAGGAATAGCTAAAGTTAACTGGAGAATTCCTTTAAAATTAATTAATAACGATTTTACACTTTTGATTGAATCTTCATATTTAGAAAAGAAACAAGATATTAAAATTAATATACCCTCTGGGAAAAAAAGTTTTCGTGTAAACTTCTACCCTGAAGGAGGTTCTCTAATCCAAGGATTGAAAAATAGAGTTGCATTTAAAGTAGTAGATAAATATGATTTACCCATCAGAATTAAAGGTATAGTTACAAATCAAAATGGAGTTCAAATACAGCAAGTTGAAACTTTTCATGAGGGTATGGGGCTTTTTACTTTTGTACCTAAACCCAACGAAAACTATTTTCTCTCGCTAACAAGCCCTGTTAAAATTGATTCATTATATGCTCTTCCTAAGGCTTTAGAAAGTGGATATACTCTTTCGATCTCACAAACCGAGCAATCGAGCATGTCAATTAGTATTAACGCAACACCTGATATGGTTGGAAAGCAAGTCAGAATGGCTTTATCCAATGGAGTGTCATTCGAAACCTTGTTTAAAATTGCAGTTAAAAAAATGAACAGGGTGAAGTTATCAACAGCAGCATATCCAATAGGAATATCTACACTAACCCTTTTCTCGGAAGAAAAACCAGTTGCCGAACGATTAGTTTTCCTGAATAAAAATAAAGGAATGCAAGTCTTAATCGAAACTGATAAAGAAATTTATGCTCCTCGAGATAAGGTCTACATGCTTATTACAACATTGGATTCTGATGGGAATCCAACTCCAGCAAACCTATCCTTATCTGTTTCAGAAGATAATAAAAACATCGATCAAAGCGACATTTTTTCCCAATTACTCCTTTCATCAAAATTGAATGGAGTCAAAGGAAACCTATCTTACTACTTGGAGAATTCATCCAGAGCAGATTCTGCTCTGAATCTGCTTTTAATGGTTTATGGTTGGCGAAAAATCAAATTAATTGAAGAATATTCAAAGACAATTTTAGCTTCCAAAAACATTTCCGGAATTAAAGGTCATGTGTACATAAAAAAGAATGTACCAGCGGATAAAGCCACTGTACAACTAATAAATACAGCCACTTGGAATATGGTAACAACCGAAACAGATAACCAAGGCTTTTTTATAATCCCAACTGTCGATTATATTTCAATTGCACAGAATAGTAGTTTATTAATTAGCGCATCATATCCTGATAAGAATAAAAAACTAACTATAACTCTTGATCCTGAAATTAACAAAGATTTGCTTCCTAACTTTACATTTAAAGATTCAATCACTAATATCTATAATTTACCAAAAGTTAAACTTGCTAATAAACAGCAAGATTCATTAAATAATTTATCATTGACTTCCAATGAGCTAATTGAAGAAATTGTTGTAGTAGGTGAAAAAATAAAACCACCATTAACAAATGATGAGGTGAGAGAACAAGTTTTCTCAGCCAATAAAAAAACCGACAAACAGCTCAAAACAAACACTTTTACCTCCTCATCAATGCCAACCTACGGAAATAGCGATATGTCGTTTCTTGAAATTATTAGAAGTGTAGCCCCACCTTTTCAAGTTAGAGATGGAAAAATAGTTTTTAGAGGAATAAAAACTATAAAGCAAAGTAGCGAAATTGGTGCTCTTGTAGTTGTTGACGGTGTTCCAATGGGAACTGATATTTCTACCCTAAGTTCACTAATAAACCCATTAGATATTAAAGAAGTTAAGGTTTTTACAAGTCCTGCTGCCGGGTTAAAATACAGTAGACCTAGCATGGGAGTTATTGAGATTACCCTTCTAAACGGGAGAAACAACACTCCTCAAACCTATCAAAAATCAGAGAAAAAAGATCTATCAGTTATAAGAGGTTATAGTATTGTTAGAGAATTTAATGCACCTGATTATACCCCAAGTGTTAACAATAATTTTACTGATACTGATATTAGAACAACTATATACTGGAATCCTAATATCATAATAGATAATCAAGGGAAACAAAGAATTACATTTTTTGCTGGGGATAAAAAAACAAAATTTGTTTGCCGTACGATAGGTGTTAATGATACTGGATTAATGGGAAGTAACAAACAAACCATAAGAGTTAAGTAGATACTTGATCATTTGTTTTTTACTTTATTAACAAAACAATCCAGTTTTACACTTGTTATTGAATAAGGAACAAATTACGTTTGCAAACGTATAGATGGTGTAATTAAAAAATGCCGAGAAAGATTACATATAAAATAGTATCGATGTTTCTGCTAGTTAACTTTTTAGCAGCATCATCGGGTCTTAGCATTTATTTTCATAGATGCTCATGCGAGCAACGACTAATTACTACTCTTTTTGTTGAGCATAAATGCCATGAAGAAAAAATATCATCGTGTTGCATTGTTGAAGAGAAAGAAAACACAGTTAAAGAATCCGATTGTGGTTGTAAAACAGAACATCTAATAGTTAAGGTAAATGACCTATTTAATTCAGTTAACCCAACGGATTTAAATTCTAAAGTAGATTTCAATAAAGTTCAATTTTATAATAATGAAATTTCTTTAAAACAATCTTCTCAAAACTTCATTATTGTTACTAAGGTATATTTACCTGACGAATCACCCCCTGTTAAACTTTCAGGGAAAAAGCTTATTATACAACTTCATCAAAGTAAGGAAACCGATTTGCTTTCATAGTTTTTTACCCTTTTATGTTAAGGGATTTATTTGAGATAACATCTCAGTAAAACTTTTATTAAACAAAAACTATGAAAACAAAAATAATTATCTATTTAATCTTATTCATTTTAACTCCCCTATCACAAATATTTGCTCAAAGTATTTCAGGTACTGTAATGGAGAAGAATGAGAAAAACGATCGTTTGCCCCTTTTAGGAGCAAACGTTTATTGGGCTGGAACCACCATTGGGACAAATACTGATACAAAGGGCTTTTTCAAACTTGAAAAGCCTAATCAGGTAGATTTAAAGTTAGTAATTAGCTTTGTGGGTTACAAAACCGATACTATGAGTATCTCTGCCGATCAGGAATCTATATCATGCGTATTAGAGAAAGAAGTATACCTTGATAATATCACTGTTAAGGGTTATGCAAAGGGAGTTCACTTTGATAGGCTTAATCCTTTAGCAGCACAAGTTGTAACATCTGGAGAACTAAAACGTGCTGCTTGTTGTAACCTATCGGAAAGTTTTGTAACCAATGCTTCTGTAGATGTTTCATACAGCGATGCAGTAACTGGTGCAAAACAAATTCAATTACTAGGTTTAGCAGGAACCTACACTCAAATTCAAGCTGAAAATATCCCTATTCTTCGGGGTTTAGGCTCAACCTTTGGGTTGAGTTATGTGCCTGGTTCATGGATGGAATCAATACAGATTTCGAAAGGAACAGCATCGGTTGCTAATGGATACGAAAGTATTACAGGGCAAATCAATATTGAGTACAAAAAACCTTGGAATGATGAAAAGTTCTTCGCTAATGTTTATACCAATAGCGAAGGAATGACCGAAACAAATGCCGATTACAGCTTCAATGTAAATGCTAAAATTTCTTCGATGGTTTTAGTCCATTCGGAGTATTCCCAATCAAGGTTAGATCATAATATGGATACGTTCCTCGACCATCCTCTAGTTAAGCAATACAATATTTTTAATCGATGGAAATATCAAGGAGAAAAACTTCAATCTCAGTTTGGAATAAAATACCTGAACGAGCAGCGTATTGCTGGACAATCTAGCTATAGAACAGGTGATTCAATATCAACAAGTAGTCCATTTGGAATTGATATTGATACAAGACGAATTGAGGGTTTTGGAAAAGTAGGATATATATTCGATAGGCCCGAAACAAGCCTTGGGTTTATTGTTTCGGCATCTAACCACGATCAGAATTCAATTTTTGGGTTGAAAAAGTACAATGCCGATCAGCAAAGTCTCTTTGCAAACCTAATATTTATCACTTACCTAGGTAGTACAAACCACTCCATTAAAACAGGCTTAAGCTACAATTTCGATAACTATAACGAAAACTTGAATTCTATTAATTTCGATAGGAAGGAAAGAGTTCCTGGTGCCTACTTTGAATATACATACAAGTGGCTCGAAAAACTAACTCTGATGGGAGGTTTAAGGTACGATCATCATAATAGCTTTGGCGGTTTCATAACTCCGAGAGCGCACATACGCTATCAACCTATCGATCAGATTACTATAAGGAGTAGTATTGGTTTAGGATATCGTTCTCCAAGTATTCTTGCTGAGAATAGCTATCTGCTAGCCAGCTCCCGTCAAATTGTTTTTCTTGAAAGTCCTAAGATGGAAAAAGCGTTGAATTACGGAATAAATATTGTTCAACGTTATAAACTATTTGATCGCGAACTTACAATTAGCACCGATTACTACCGCTCAACTTTTGAAAATCAGGTGGTAGTTGACATGAATCAGAGTGTGAACTCAATCTACTTTTATAATCTAAAGGGAAAATCATACTCAAATAGTGCGCAAATTGAAGTAAACTACGAACCCATATCAGGATTTAATGTTACGGCGGCTTGGCGGTTAAATGATGTAAAAACAACTATAAATGGGAAGTTAGAGCAAAAGCCTTTGATGAGTAAATATAAAGGTCTTGTAAGCCTTGGTTATAAAACACCTCTAAAAAAATGGCAGTTTGACTACTCTATCCAATTCAATGGGGGAGGAAATTTACCCGATATGAATGGCTATCCTCTTGCATTACAAAAGAGATCAACATTCTCAGCATATACCATTATGAATGCACAGATTACAAAATATTTTAGGAAATTTGAAGTATATGTTGGCGTTGAAAATTTAACTGGGTTTATGCAAGAAAATCCTATTATATCCCCTGATACTCCTTATGGACCTTACTTTGATGCTTCAATGGTTTGGGGACCACTTACAGGGAGTAAGTATTATGCAGGTTTGAGAATGTCAATCTCTAAATAATAACAGAATTAAAATGAAAAGAAAATGAAAACAGAAAGATTTATTGTTACCAACATGAAATGCATGGGTTGTGTTAACAACGTAAAAACCGGAGTAAGCCAAATGGAAGGAGTCTCTGAGGTATACATCGACCTAACAAAAGCAGAGGTTACTGTAAACTATAATTCCGATAAACTTTCTCACGATGAGATTGTAAAAAAACTAGCAACACTTGGTTATCCTATTAAATAACAATTTGTTAAACCTATTAATAAATTCAATGAAAGCATTTAAATTATTACTCACAAGTTTTTTTGTTCTGGCAATTGTTGTTACCACAGCAAATAAAGGATTAGCTCAGCAAAAGGATAATCTTAAAGAAACTAAATTCTGGGTATCAATGCATTGCGAATCGTGTAAAAAGAAGATTGAACGCGATATTGCTTTTGAAAAAGGAGTAAAATCAATTACCGTTGATCTTAAAGAAAAAACCGTTACTATAAAGTACAATGCAGACAAGAATACCGACGAGAAACTTTCTGAAGCAATCAAGAAACTAGGTTACGAGGTTAAGATTCTAAAAGACGAGGATACAAAGAAGTAGTTATTTAATAGTAAGTAGTGAGTATTTTATAACTACTTGCTACTTGCTATTTATTCAAAATATATTTAATCAATGATATAGACATCACTATATACTGAAAAGGTAAAAGCAAAAGGGTTAATAACACCGATTCCTGACAAAGCACTGCAACAAGCATTTGACCATAAATAATTGAAATAAAGTAGAGGAAAACCAAAGGAAATGGCATTAAAAACACAATTAAAAAAGGGCTTAGCACTATCGCTATACTAAATACAATTCGTCGATTTCGAGTTTTTATTGTCCCTTCCAGTTTTTCTACCTGCTGTGCTGTGTTTCCTATTGGATTTTGGTACGTTAAACGATTATCGCCAAGGAATAATTCAATCTTTTTATTCTGTTCTTTGACAGCTAAAATAATAGTGTGTTCAGGATTTTCTATCCCCTTTAGCTGTTCATGCCACTTACCCTGCAGATATGTATTTGATTCGAAAACAAGCAAACTACTATCGAGAACACTAATTTCTCCTGCTCTATTTTTTAAAAATGACTTTGCTGATACTAATGTAAAAAACAACCAATGACTTGCTGAAACTTGAATACTTTCCCAGAAACCCTGGGAATACCTTTTAGGGTATAAAGCCAGTAGCGAAAGGTTTTTATCTTCCATATTTGAAATAGCATTCGCAATAAACTGATTATCAAGAATAAAGTTTGAATCCGTAAATATAAAATATTGTCCTTTAGCTAATTGCGCTAGCTTGTCGTAGGCATAGTTCTTCCGCTGCCCGTCACTTTGAATATCATTTCCATTGAAAAGTCGAAACCGTTTATCTCCACCCGAAAATTCGGCAATTGCATCAACAGTTTTATCATTCGATTGATCGTTATAGATTAAAACTTCAAGATTTTGATAGGATTGGCTCCTCAAACATTGAATTAGTCTACCAATATTTTTTTTAGAATTCTGGGCATATACTAAAACCGAAACCAAAGGCGTATCCTTTGGTGTTCCAACAGGTAAGAAAGGTCTTGAATAGTAATTAACCAAAACAATAGCTAGCCGGTAAATGGCAAATAAAAGAAAGGGTAATGAGATATAAAAACCAATCATTAATGGCTAATTTTCAGTTATACAAATATTTTTACAACTGTCGAAGATAGTAAAATTTGAAATTAGTAAGTGATTGTTCATTATTAAAGTATCCTTATGAGAATCGAAAACCCGCTTAAAAAAATAATCAAGCGGGTTAGTAAAAACAAATTTAAGTGCTTTCTAAAATTACATTCTTAACTTTCTAAACTCCTCCTTCATTCGGCTAATATCGGTAATCCAATCCTCAATATCATTTTCGTGTTCTAACTCTTCATTTAGAATTGTCACAGCCATTTGATGGGTGGAGTGATCCTTCCCGTTTGTAAAATCAGCAATTTCTTGATAACGTCTAATTGCACACCGTTCTCCCTTAAGATTCTGTTCAAGTATAATCTCTATATATGGATCCGATGGTTCATCATAAGAGCAACGAGCAAGCTTTGTCCATTGGTTTGGGTTAATTACTGGTGTTCCGCCTAGCTGAATTATTCGATTAACAACTAAAACAGCATGATTTAATTCTTGCGTTGCATGAAGTAAAAGCTCAGGTTCTACCTCACTCCTCATTGGCCCTTCCATTAAACGAGCGCCAATCCAATATTGGTAATACGCTAACCACTCCTCAGATAGGGCAGCATTTAGCATATCAATAAGTTTCTTAACATCAATTGATGCTACATTTATTGCTTCTTTTCCCATAATTTGAGTTTTTTAAATGTTTAAAGTCTTTGCAATTTACAATAGTTTTAATGCAATTCTATCTTCCTTTTATAGGAAATATCATCGATACTCTTTTCCTATAATCACGGTACTCATCGCCAAAATCCCTTATCAACCTCTTTTCCTCAGAAAATCGCAAATAGAGAATAGAAACTATCAGAAAAACAAAAAGACAAATCAATCCGATGATAGAATTCAGAAATAGAACAACCGATAAATACAACAAGAATGCGCCAAATACCATTGGGTTCCTGCTATATCATATTTTCTTTTCAAAGAAAAAAAGAAAATCTCTTTTCATTCTATTCCTTTACTATCCTCTTAAATTCAAATGAATTTCCATTCTCAAACCTTAAAATGTAAACTCCTGGTGTGAAGCGGCCAGCTTGAACAGTTACTAGTTCAACCAAAGTACCTTTATACACTGATTGTCCATTTGAACTCAAGATTTCAAATTTAATACCCTTTGTATTTCCTTTATACTCAATAATAAGCTCATTTAAAACTGGGTTTGGGTAAATTTTAAAAGGACTGTTATTATCAACAATCTCACTACCGTTTAATATAAAATTAACGCTGTTTGATTGCGACGAGATACAACCACTAAGGGTTACAATATCATAATAAGTACCATTTGTTGGCGGATTATAGTTTTGTGATATAGCACCGCTAATTAACCCACTTTGATTATACCATTGATTCCCCGAAGTAGCATCAGAATGTAATGTATTCCATGAAATGGATATTACAGGTGTTGATGGTTTCGGATTAACAGTAATAGCTAAAGTAGATGCTGAACCAGAACCACATAAATTATTTCCTTTAACAGTAATATTACCTGAAACTGCTGAACTACCATAACTTACAGTAATACTATTCGTTGTACTCGATCCTGATGCCCCAGTTGGTAATGTCCAAGTATATGTTGATGCATTTGTAATTGAAGGTACTGTATAGGTTTCTGATGATTGTCCTTGGCATACCGTAGTTGTTCCAGTAATTGTACCTGCAGATGAAGGTAAAACACATTCATAAGCAAGCCTTGTACTTGTTGTATTTGGAAGACAATTATTTTTATTTACTAACACTCTTACTTGCCCTGTAAATGTTGCTGTCCAATCTATTTTACCATCATCGCTGCAACCATTATCATTATAAGCAATAAAACTTCCATCAGAATGTTTAAGAAGTGTAAGTTGAGAATCATATGAAGCATCTGCACCGTCAGCACTACATAAGGACCATGAATAAATTTTGCCACTTGTTACATTAAACAAACTATATGTACCGGCATAAATACCCGATTGAGTTAGCCATGAAGAGGTTAGTGTAAGCGCTGATGTTGGATACTGAGTACCTCCAACACAGCCTATTGTTCCAACGCCTGTTGATGTATAGCTCGCACTCCAACCTGAATAGTTTACAGCACCATTAGTTACGAAATTAACCAACATTACTCCTCCTGTAGAGGTTAAATTTGCAGGTATTGTCGATCCCGAAAAAGTACCGAGTAAAGTTGCTGAAGTTGTTGAACCATCATAAACCTTAACATAATCATAGGTACTTTCAGTATAAAAAGAACTAAAAGATAATGTAATTGATGTTGCTCCAGCTGGTTGTATTAACCATTTGCAATCGGCATAGTGTCCATAATTACTTGCACCACTCCCATCAGTAAAACTTCCTGTTGCAGTGGTTAAAGTTGTTTGACCTGAACAAAATGATTGCAAACTAAAGTTTGCGACTAATGTGGTATTTGCCGTTACTGTAAAAGTATAGCTAGCACTTGTAGATACCGGACTACCACTTTTAGTCCAATTAGTAAAAACGTAACCACTTTTTGGTGTAGCAGTTACAGTACATGATTCACCACTTGAGAATGCACCTTCCCCTGAAGTTGTTCCCCCTTCAGTTGGTGTTGATGAGCAAGAAACAGCATAGTATGTTGTTCCTCCTGTTCTATAACCTGCAATTGTGGATTTTACCTGCCTAATAGTATACGCATTATCAGCATATGTTGCATCACCAACTGCTATTCCTTCATACTGAATACTTGGGTTTGAAAAATAGGGTAATCGGATATGATTTATTCCATCGGCAAAATAGGTTCCATTCTCATAAGTCATTACTGAACAATATTGAGCATTGGAAAGCCCAGTCCAACGTGATCCTGCAGAATAGGAAAATAATCCTGGACCTGGTTGAGTATTTTGATCCTTATGATGATGGCAACCCATATTGTGTCCAATTTCATGAATAGTTGTGTAAGTCCAACTTGCCTGCTGAACACGGGTTAACGAAAATGCATAATAAGGTAAGCCCGAAGTAGTGTTTAACAACCAACCTAAACCACCTGTAAATTCGCATTTTTCAACAAGAACAACTAGATCTGCGTAGTATGTATTCCTTAGTGTGTGAACGTTGTCCATGTAACCATCGCTTGTTCCTGTTAAATTACTTAGATCTGTACTATTATCGAGTTCGGTATAGGAAACGCTTTCCGAATGGACAAGCTTTAACTGCGTTAGAGTATTACTATTGCTAAGCGCAAGGTTTGCTTTAGCCATAAGTAAATTAATAGTATTATTTATACTAGTCTCGTTTGTTGTTGACCAAGTTTCTGCAGCAGGAGTATAAATAATAAGAACTGTTACTACGTCAGGAGTACTTGCGTCTTTATTTGAAGAGCCATCTGAAGAATCTTCTTTTTTTTTTGAGGACTCAACCGTTTTCTTACTATCGGTATTATTCACCAAGTCAGTAGGAGGAATTAAACTTGGCCCCCCTTCCAAAGCATTCATTTTTGATTTATCTAAATCGAGTAAATAATAGGTATTGGTGTTACCATCGTACTTCGACATATAATTCTCGTTATTCTCAGGAATATCTATGGTGATAACACTTTTGCCATTATACGTTGAAATAAAACAATATGAGAAGTTAAAGTCAATCAATCTAGCCCTTACTAACAGAGTACCATTTACATCAATCTCTACCTTATCTACAAGAGCCTTATATTGCTTTTCGGTAAATAAACCAAGTAGAATAGTATCATTAACCTGTACTTGTTTATCAGATTGAAGTGTTTGGTTGACAGATAACTCCCTTAATCGTTTAGCTTCTTCAAAATAAGGAACTCCCCCTTTAGTTGTAGCAATTTCTTTATAATTAACGTTGTTTCCATTATTTATTGAAATTAACTTTTGTGCGCTTCCCATATAACTCAAAAACAAAAACATTATTAGAAAAATTGAGTTTCTCATTTTATATATATTATAGGGTTATCAATCAATAATACAAAAACTTATGCATTATAAAAGTACAATATATTTTTATGGGTTTTAATGTTATGAAACACAAATACAAATAATTCATTTGATGCAAATAAAAAAGCGGCTTTAGGCCGCTTTTTTTACTTGCAAACACCAAAACTAAACTACAATGGTCTTTATTCTATATTGGTTTAGTTGTAAGTCACCTACTATTTCATCAATATATTATCAATTATATACTTAGCTTGATCAACCATTATCTGCTTTGATATTAAATCCAGAAGGTCGTTTATGGCTCCTGACACATTCTGTTTCTTTTCTTTAGCTTCCTTATAATACATTGTGTAAATTTTTTTAGCCTCCTCAAAGTTTCCCAACCGAAGGGTTGCTAGGGCTACATTAAACTTAGCGTAAAAAGCATCGGGATTTAGTTCAACAGCCCTCTTTGAAAAATCTAGGCAATTCTTAAAATCATTCTTTAAATAGTAAACCCAACCTAAATTTCCAATGGCCGAATCAAAGTCTGGCTTTATACTAATAACTTTTTTAAAATCACGAACAGCTAATTCATAGTCCTTTCGTTCAAGATAAATCATAGCTCTTGAGTTGTAGGCATAGTAATAAGTTGTATCGAGTTCAATTACCTTGCTATAGTAAACCATTGCAACTGTATAATCCTTCATAAAGTAGTAGCAATCACCAATTCGTTGGTTTGCAAAAACAAAATCACGGTCTAAATCGAGCGATTTATTAAAATCTGCAATGGCTGCTCTAAAATTACCTTGATAAACATAAACATTTCCCCTATCGGCATAGAAAAACTTATTGTATGGGTTTAATTCAATACCCTTATCAAAATCTTTTAATGCTTTATTAACCTGATTAAGATTCATAAATACTTCACCACGCATAATATAAGCCAAGTCGAATTTTTTATCAAGTTCAATTGTTTTATTGTAGTATTCAAGCGCTTTTATATATTCTCTCTTTTGGTAATAGCAATCGCCTAATCCTTTTATAGCTCCAACATAGTTGTTTGAGAGTTCATTCGCTTTTGTGAAATCGTAAATTGCTTCCTCCACCTTATTAAGAAATAAGTTTGACTGACCTCTATTGTAGTAGTATAATGCATTATTAGGATCAAGAACTATGCACTTTGAATAATCATCTATTGCGCTATTATAGTCATGCTTCAAATCAAAATAAACATCCCCTCTCCTTTTGAAGTACTGCAATACATTCGGATTAATCTCAATTGCTTTGTTAAAGTATTTCAACGAACTGTCGGCTTGTGCTGCTAACGAATAAATTAATCCCATATTAAAGCAGGGCCAGTCAAATGATGGGTTAAGTGTAAATGCTTTTTTGAAAAAAAGAAAAGCAGCATCAAACTTACTTTCATTTAAATATATAACACCCATTTCATTAATAGCAAAAGCAAAATCGGGATAAAGTTCAATTGCTTTTAAAATATCATTTTCAGCTATCTCAATTTGCCCCAAGGCCTTATTACAAATACCCCTTACCAAATAACCCCAAGCATACTCAGGGAAAAGCTCAATTGTTTTTGCTGAATAACGTTTACATTCAGTCCAATTTTCCTGAGAGTATAGCATTGATGCTTTAAGTGAGTTAACCGATAGCAGGTTAGGGTTCTTTTCTAAAATCTTATCGACATAAGAAGCTGCTGTTTGATAATCTCCTCTTAGAATAGTACAATACAACAAAAGGCGATAGTGTAACTCTGAATACTCTTCGTTACTTACAATGTTTTTAATTTTAAGCTGATACTGAGTATAAATGCTAAAATTAACCATTTCGTGAATCAACTCCTTAATCAAATCTTTATCCGGCTCTAGGGTATTCTTATTCTCAATCAGCTGAAGAAAATTGAATAGTTCCAAATCGTTGTATTGTTCAATACGGTCGTCGTGAAAGTTTTTGTATTTTATTCGAATTGCCTTTAAAAGGTTACTCAAGCCTACGTTTAGGCTATCCATTTGCAATAATTCGATCGCCTTTTGAAGGTTTTGGGTATACCCCATATCGATTTTGAAATTTAGACTATCCTCCCTTAGATTTATATGATTTGCTGGATTCGAAGGAATAATAGGGTTTGCAGGACTAATCACTTCTTGTCCGTACAAGTTTCCTGCAAAAATTAGAATTAGTAAACTACTTGCTGATTTCCTCCACATAGCTTTATAAAAAATTTACTCTGTTAATTTAATGTATAGTTAGTATTTTCAATATCTAGCGAAACACAAGATTACGAATAATGTTAAAAGTATAAAAGCATTAATTGTTTTATACTATCAAATTAAACAATATTTAACATCGAGATATTACATCAGTTAGCAATAACCATTAACCGAATCTAACTCTCTTTCTCGTAATAGAACTTGTAGTAATTCATCCCCTTTTCCTTATCGTAGCCACGGTCAACTAGCTCGCGGCTACCATGAATATAAACGTGAAAGTTTTTATCAAGCTTAATAATACTCTTAAAGAACTTCTGCGCCTGCTTTGTAGCATCAACTGAGATACTGAACTCATTTGGTATGTTATAGCCCAGCTCAGCTTCATAGCTCTTTTTGTATTCCTGAAATGCTTCAATCACTTCGGGCTTCTTTATAACTTTGGCTTCGAACTTTTCCTGATCAAAAACCTCGTTATCATTAAAGAAATCGCGAGTTTTAGTTAGTATTTCAGCTTGCTGAAGCTTAGGAAAGTTATTCTGTGGGTTAATAACATCCTGTACAAATCCCTTGCAAAGATCAATAGTAGCCTTTGTTTTGTAGAAGTTTTCGTCACGCATCTTCACCTGTAGAAAATGATCGACCCAATATTTTGCCTCCTCCTTATTGGTATTGTCAATAACGCATATCTTATAGCCAAGATCCTTCTCCGTATTGAATATCAAACAAGCTTTATCAAGATGTTTTATATTAACACCAAACTCGCAGCTAAGGTTAAATGATAAGCCCGCACGACTAACCTTAAGGAACTTATCCTTTGTTTCTGCTTTAAAAATACCAATTGCATCGGCCAGCTCATCCTCAACAATACAACCCTTTAAAGAAACAATGTAAAGTTCGCCTTCCTTAATATTAGGGTGATTTGTTACATGTTTTAAATGTCGAGCAATATCGGTAGACGTTTCAACAAGCGTTTTTTTATCATCGAAAAAATCAGAAACAAAACTGTAAACCTCGTTTAGATCTAACGAGCTCTCATGACTAAAAGAGAAAAAGCTAGGCTTTTTGAAATGTGAGATAAAATAGTCGCGTAAAAGATTGTGCAATAGTTCGTTCGATAAATCTATTGGTTTATCGGAAAGAATCATATCGTTAGCATCAGTTGATCCAATATAATGGACAATCGCTTGATCTATAATTGCATCAGTAAATTCGAGCATAATTTTGAATTTGAAGCTCAAAGATGGCAAAAAAACGTGAGACGTGAAAGGTGAATCGTGAAATCAGAAATGTCGGTGTTTATAAAGAAGATACTGGTTACGAGTTACTGGTTACAATTATGAATTCTGGCTTCTGAATTCTAAAAATGACATATATCTTCTATAATTTCCTAAAATATGAAATATTTCAGTTTGTAGTAATAAACTCCTTTCTATATTTGCTTGATTAAATTTAGGGGGTGTGTTCAATTTAACTATTTAAATTCTTAACAAACACATACATCCACCTTAAAATTAATACATTAGAATAATAATAATTATATCGATGGGAAAACTATTCGATAAACTAAATAGCGATGTACGTTTTGTTGAGGGGATTAAAGCCTGCATAAACTGTGGTACTTGCACCGCTATTTGCCCAGCAGCCGAGGTTTACGATTACGATCCACGTATTTTAGCCAACATGGTTCAAACCCGTGACGACTCAGTAATTGAAGATCTTCTTAAAGGTGAAACTATATGGTATTGCGGTGAGTGTATGAGCTGTAAAACTCGTTGCCCTAGACAAAATGCTCCTGGAATGATTATTCAGGCATTACGAAAGCTATCTATTGAAACAGGCCTATTCGTTGAATCAGAAAAGGGACGCCAGCAGCTATCGCTGAAGCGTATGCTCGGAGATACAGTTCTTGAAACAGGCTACTGCGTCCATTTTGATCATACTGAATTGAGTATGTTCCCTGAATTGGGCCCAGTTTGGCAATGGGTACGCGATCATAGAAAAGAAGTTCTCAATAAAGTTGATGCAAATTACATGGGGGAAGGCCCAGGTGCTATTAGAAAAATTTCCAAAGAGAACCTTGATGAACTAGATAAAATATTCGAAGTAACAGGTGGTAAAGATTGGTTTAATAAGATAGAAGAGGATTCAGCCCGAAAAGCCAAGGAAATGGAAATTGAGATTTCTGATGGTAAAAATAGTCCATACTTTCGAGAAGTTTACACTAAGAACAATCAGGAAAAACACGTTAGGTCATGAATAAGGAAGGAAAACGTAAGATATGGAACGATTATCAGAAGGAGATCGCTGATGATAAATACTATTTTGTTCGGAGTTGCATAAGACAAACATTTTTCCCTGGTGCAGATAGCACTTATTTAAAAATACTAAGAAAAACACTCGGTAAAGATGTTCACGAAAGTGAAAATCATACCACATGCACTGGTATTGGGTATCATACAGAGGTTGTTCCATTCCCAACCATCCAAACTGTTGTTGCTCGCAACTTTGCCCTTATGAAAGAGGCTGGGTATGAAAACTATACCCCTTCATGCGTAACTTCATTTGGAATTTATACTGAAATTCTAGATACTTGGCATCACTTTCCTGAAGAGAAAAACAAAACCAGAGAGTTCCTACGTAAAGCTACCAATAGAGAGTTTGAAGAACCAAAGAATCTTTCTCATACAAGTGATATTATCTTTAAATTCCGAAATGAGATTGCTGAAAAAGCAAAATACAAATTAGTAAATAAAGAAACCGGACAACCTTTAAAGGTTGTCGATCATATTGGATGTCATTACGCTAAAATGTTTCCTGCTAAAGGGGTTGGAGGTGCAGAGTATCCACAAGTTCTGGCAGGTATGGTCGAAACTTGGGGAGGCGAAGTTATTGATTACCCCGAACGAAGACATTGCTGTGGCTTTGGATTTAGGCAGTACTTTGTTCAAGCTAACCGAGGTTATTCGATTGCTGCATCAAAAAAGAAGTTTGATTCAATGGAACCTTTCAAACCAGATTTTATTATTACTAACTGCCCCGGTTGCAATTACTTTATGGATAGATGGCAGTACGCTTTAGCCGAGATGGAGGGAAAAACTTATGGCGAGAATGGATTTGGAATTCCAGTCCTTACATATGAGGAAGTTGCTGGATTAATACTTGGATTTGATCCTTGGGAGATTGGTTTTCAAATGCATCAGGTTGATATTGAACCATTGCTAAAAAAGATGGGTGTAGAATATGATCCATCACAAAAGTTCAAAGGACCAAATGGTGAAGATTTAGGGGTACCAGAAGTACCGAATAATCTTAAGTTTATCAAGTAGTTATTCGTTGATTGTTGTTTGTTTATCGTTTTTTAAATATAAATCGCTAATAGTCTATCAGCCTAATAGCCTAATTACGAATCTTGGAATTGTTTCTATATGACAAATAAAACTGTTGCAATTATTGGAGGTGGAATCGCTGGGCTCGAAACTTCGATCCAACTCGAGAAGCTGGGCTACAACGTAACTCTTTTTGAGAAAGATCAAACCCTTGGGGGACATGCAGCCAAATGGGACAGATTATTTCCCAATCGCAGACATGCAACTGAGGTGATAGAATCGTTAACCAAATCGATTGGAAAAAATGTACAACTTAATTTAGCTTCCCCTGTTAGCGGAATTAACAGGGAGAATGGCTCTTTCGTCATCGAAACGAATGGTAAAAGCCAAAAAGCTGATGCAATAGTTTTAGCAACTGGTTTTGAGCTGTTCCCTGCAAACAGGAAAGAAGAGTACGGTTATGGAATCTTCGAGAATGTGATTACCTCTGCCGAACTCGAAAGCATGTTCTCATCAAATGGTAAACCAATAATGACAAATGGTAAGGCACCTGAAAAGGTTGCTATTATCCATTGTGTTGGTAGCCGCGACGAGAAGGTAAACCGCCCATACTGCTCTAAGGTTTGCTGTGTTACAGCAGTAAAACAGGCAATTGAAATAAAAGAGGCATTACCCAATACTGAAGTTTACTGCTTCTATATGGACCTAAGAATGTTTGGTCCCGGTTATGAAGAACTTTACAAAGAAGCACAGGTAAAAGGAGTGATATTCATCCGTGGACGGTTATCCGAAACCAGTGAGCTTGAAGGAAATCGTTTGCTAATCAAGTCAGAAGATACCCTATCTTCAAAACCATTGAAAATGTCCGTTGATATGGTTGTACTTATGGTAGGTATGTCACCATTGGCTTCAACAGAGAATCTACTTAAAAACCTTAACCTTAAACCTAATCACGATGGGTTTGTTCAGGTAAAGGATTACCACTTGCTGCCAACCCACACCGAAGCCGACGGCGTTTTTGTGGCTGGTGCTTGTACTGGACCTAACAATATTACCGACTCTGTAAATGCTGCTTGTTCAGCAGCAGTAGAGGTTCATAAATACTTAACATCAAAGTAGGTTATGGTTAATTTTGGTTTTTCACCACTTCCAGCACATATTCAAGATCTCGATATTGCCGACCAGAGTTTATCGAATCATCTCGCACTAAATGAACCCAGCTTCAATCTTTGTATTGCTTGTGGTAGCTGTACTGCAACCTGCACCGCCGGATCATTTACAAGTTTTAGCTTTAGGCAGATGTGTCATCATATCCGAAGGGGCGAGAATCATTTTGCAATCAAAGAATCAGAAAAGTGTATGTTGTGCGGGAAATGCACCCTGGCTTGTCCTCGAAATGTAAACACTCGTAATATTATTGGCCTTGTTCGAAAGGCAAATCAAAATATTTAGGAAATGGATCTACACGCAGTTCATATACCTTACCATCCATTTGTAATTCCTTTTACAGCAGGGCTAATCTTTGTAATTGCCTACATCGCTTGGAAATGGCTGTATTGGATTGGAAGGCTTCGTTGGGAACATCAGGTAAAGTTCATCAAGGGTATCTTTTCATTTAAAACTTTTGAGGCTATCTGGGAGGTAATAATGGAAAGCCTTTTCCATCGGAAGATATTTAAAAAGAATGCTCTGCTTGGCTACATGCATATGAGCCTTGCTTTCGGATGGCTTTTATTAATCATTCTAGGGAACCTCGAAACACGATTCTTTACCCATGGAAGAATTAATCCTCCGTACTTCCCTATATTCTTTGAATTTTTTGAGCATGACCTTCTCTCGCTGAACTATGGTAAGTTCTTTACTTTTATTATGGACTTCCTCCTTCTTTTCATTTTATCTGGTGTTGGTTTAGCATATTTTAAACGATTTAGAAGTAAGCCTTTGGGAATGAAAAGAACCACAAAGCATTCCCGATTCGATAGAATGGCCTTAACCGCTTTGTGGCTGATATTCCCTTTACGTTTATTTGCTGAAAGCATTACTGCAGGTTTATATGATGCTGGTGGATTCCTCACAAATCCTTTAGGAAACCTTCTAGCAGCAACCCTTCCAATACATCACTTGTACTATGTTAGCTGGTGGGCATACTCGTTTGCACTAGGTTCATTCTTTGTGTTACTCCCATTCAGTAGGTACAATCACATACCAACGGAAATCTTGTTAATATTTTTAAGAAAATATGGGATTACCGAGAAAGAGAAACATACTGCCTTTACTGAGGTTGAATTGAATTCTTGCTCAAGATGTGGAATTTGTATTGATGCGTGCCAGCTCAGCTCCGATTTAGGAATTGTTGGCACCCAGTCAACATATTTCATCAAGGATCTTCGGTATACGAGTCCCACAGATGCTCAAGTAGATTCGTGTATGGCATGTAAACGTTGCGACCAGGCTTGTCCTGTTGGGATTGATATAGCAAAAATCAGGGCTAACCAGCGTAAAAAATTACAATTATTTACATCTGACAGCTATAAATACGTTAACGAGTACAAGTATAAACCTGCAAAAGTTGCCTACTTTTCAGGATGTATGGGTCATTTAACCCCTTCTGTTTATAAGGCTACGTTAGCATTATTCAAAAAGGCTGGGGTTGACTATACTTTTATTGATAAAGAAGGAAGTATATGCTGTGGTCGTCCTTTGCAACTTACAGGACAGGATATTGCAGCAAACCAGCTTATTGAAAAGAATATCAAACTTATTGAAGATTGCGGAGCAACTGTACTGGTTACCTCCTGCCCTATCTGTGCAAAAGTATTTACCGATAGCTATAAACTCAAAATTCCAGTTCTACACCATAGCCAATACCTAAATCAACTTGCAAAAGAATCAAAGCTCAAATTTGAGAAAACAGATATGCAAATAGCCTATCACGATCCTTGCGAGTTAGGAAGAGGATTGGGAGTTTATGATGAACCAAGAGAATTGCTTACCTTTGCCGGAAATCTTGTTGAAACTAGATACAACCGCGAGAACTCGCTTTGCTGTGGAGGTAGCCTTGGAATCACCAATATTTCCCAAGAACAACGCAATGTTATAGCATCAATAACTCTTGATGAAATCGCTGCGAATAAAGTTGATATAGTGGCAACAGCTTGTCCTTTATGCAAGAAAACATTTAAATCGGCATCTGACAAAGTAAAGATTCTAGATATTTCTGAAATAATGTTAGATTCGCTCAGCATTAAAGGAGGAAAAATCGAAACAGATTATAAAGAGGAAAGAACTGAAAAAACAATTAACATAAACAATTTATAATGGAACACAATAAAGATTTAGGCTTTAACAGTCTTTTAATTCATGGTGGCATGGGCACTGATCCGATGGGAAGCGCTACCGTACCAATTTATCAAACATCAACCTTTGCATTTGAGAGCGCCGATGAAGGTGCAAAATGCTTTGCAGGTGAAAGTAACGGATATATCTATACCCGAATTGGAAACCCAACAATAGCTGCACTTGAGCGCCAGATTGCTATTCTTGAAAAAGGATTTGGGGGTATCGCTGTTTCTTCGGGTATGGCTGCTGTATCAACAATCTATATGGCCTTCCTAAAAACAGGCGACCATATTGTAAGTACCGATGCTGTTTACGGCCCTTCAAGGGGTATTATGGAATCATACTTTAAGAAGTTTGGTGTTGAAAGTACTTATATCAATACAGCTAATCTTGATTTGATTGAGAAATCAATTAAACCAAACACAAAAATGCTTTATATCGAAACTCCAACTAATCCAACAATGGAGATTTCTGACCTTAAAGCATGCGTTGAGATTGCTCACAAACATGGACTTGTTGTAGTTGTTGATAATACTTTTAGTAGCCCTTACCTACAACGCCCAATCGAATTTGGTGTTGATGTAGTATTCCATTCAATGACTAAATTTATTAATGGTCACGCCGATATCGTTGCAGGTATTATTGTTACTAAGAATGAAGAGCTTTACAAGATAGTTCGCCCAACCATGGTTGGAATGGGTTGCAATATGGATCCTCATCAAGCATACCTTGTTCTAAGAGGTGTTAAAACGCTTGCAATCAGGATGGAAAGAGCACAAGAGAATGCTATTAAAGTTGCCGAATACTTAGAGAATCATCCAAAAGTTGATTGGGTTAAATACCCTGGATTAAAATCACATCCACAGTACGAACTTGCAAAGAAACAAATGGATGGCCCTGGTGCTATGATTAGCTTTGAGCTAAAGGGTGGATTAAAAGCCGGAAAAGTTCTTATGGATAACGTAAAATTAGCAATGCTTGCCGTATCATTAGGAGGTATCGAAACCCTAATTCAGCATCCTGCATCAATGACCCACTCAAAAATGTCAAAGGAAGCAAAAGAAAAAGCAGGTATTTCAGATGGTCTTGTTCGTTTCTCTGTTGGTATTGAGGATTTAAAGGACATTATTGCTGACTTAGATCAAGCTTTAGCGAAAATTTAGTTACGTAAATACTTATTTTGAAAAATCTCAACTTATTTAAAAGTTGAGATTTTTTTATTTTGTTAACACTCAATGCAACAATACTAGGTTAAAAATAATTATTTTAGCCTTGGATTTTAAAGTTCGATGCCAATAGGTAAACTTAAACATAAGTCAATTGCAGAGTACTCTAAGAAAAATCTGCTTTTAAAGGGATTTACACTTTTTGTATTTGCTTTTATTATTACTAGCGTTCTTGGTGTTTTTATCTATCGTTGGGTAAATCCAAATCTTTCCATGTTAATGGTAATAAGGCATTACGAAAACCTTTTTGGAGGAAAAAACGCAAGTATTCAAAAGGATTGGGTTAGTATTGAAGATATTTCTCCTAACATGGTTCTTGCTGCTGTTGCTGCTGAGGATAGCAAATTCCTCACACACTGGGGGTTCGACTTCGAATTGATTAAAGAGGCGATGAAGCACAATCAGCGAAGTAAACGAATTAAAGGGGCAAGCACAATATCTCAACAAACAGCAAAAAATATCTTTCTGTGGCCAAAACGTTCGTGGATAAGAAAGGGATTTGAAGCTTATTTTACTGTAATCATGGAGGGCACGTGGACCAAAAAACGAATCATGGAGGTATATCTCAATATAGTTGAATTTGGGCAAGGAGTATACGGTGTTGAAGGGGCTGCGCAAAAGTTTTATAAAAAAAGTGCAGTTAGACTCAACCGATATGAAGCGGCAATGTTAACAACGGTTCTCCCTAGACCTTCTGTTCGTAACCCTTCGAAACCAAGTAGCTACATGTATCGCTACCAAGAAAGAGTGCTTTGGGGGATGAGCACCATAATTTCTGTAGACTTTGATTCGTTGAATAGTGAAAACAAAGTTTTAAAAAGGAATAAACAAAAACGTAGATAGATTGAAAAGAGCAACTTCAAGCTTACTAACCGTATGTTTAGTGGCCATTACACTTTCTGTTTCAGCTCAGCTGAATAAAGCATATTTCTTTTATCAGGGACAACGTCTGATTACCCAAAATAAGTTTACCGAATCAATAGTTTATCTCAACAAACTTATTGATGTTGATTCAACAATTGCAGAGGGTTGGTTCCTTCGAGGAGTAGCCAAATACTATTTAAACGATTTGCATGGTTCATTGCAAGATATTAGTAAATCAATTAACAAAAACCCACTATTTACACAAGCATACCATTATAGGGCAATAGTAAATAACCGACTAACCCGATATAATGATGCGTTCAAAGACCTTGAATTTGCTCTTGAACTTCGCCCCGATGATCAGGAAATTCTCTTTACACGCGGAGGAACTTACATCCAGACTATGCAGTACGATAAAGCAATCCAAGACTACACAAGAGTTATTAAATCATCACCCAACTACATTGATTCTTGGATAAATCGTGGCATTGCCCGACTTTGTGTTCGCGATACTATTGGAGCAATCGATGATTTTAGCCATGCTATAAAACTTAACCCTTTCTATTCTGAATCCTACAACAAACGAAGTAGAGTATACTTCGAGAGAAAAGAATATCCATTAGCTCTTTCAGACATAAATCAAGCCATTGATCTTGATTCTTCATCAACCATGAACTTTTTTATAAGAGGGCTGATATTCAACTCAATGAAAAACTATAACAAAGCAATAAAGGACTTTGATAAAGTACTAGCAATTGATCCTAAGAATTCGCTTTCACTGTACAATCGGGCTCTTATAAAATCACAAACAGGAGCTTTAAACTCAGCAATAGATGACTACGACATATTAGCAAGACTAAATCCTAATAACGTTCTTGTTTACTACAATAGAGCATCCGTTTACTTTGAATTAGAAAAGTATAATGATGCAATAAATGATTATTCGAGCGCAATTAACCTTTTCCCCGATTTTGCGAATGCATATTACAATCGTTCAGTTGCAAAAACAAGAATAGGAAACTTAAAGGGAGCAGAACAAGATTACAATATTGCTAATGAAAAAGTAAAAAAATACAAAACTTCATCGCAAGAGGCATACCTAGCAATGGCTGATACAAGTAAGAAATTCAATAGTTTGATGGAGTTTGATACCGATTTCAGTGAAGGTTTCGCTTCAATTAACCTTAAGAATGATATCAGCCTGCCCACTGGTTTCTTGCCATTCTTTAAACTTCAAATAGTTGATGAAAATGTAAAAACACCATTCAGGGATTATAAAAATAATTTTATTGATGATCTAAACACCAAAATAAACAAGGGCCTTCAGTTTGCATACGCTCAATCAAATGATCAAAACGACCAGATCAATAAATCAAGCTATGGATTAGATACATCTTTTTTAACAAGTAGCATTACCCATTTTTCTAAAGCCCTTAAGCAATCCTCGAATAAAAAGTACAGTCAAGCTGTAACAGAGTATGAGATTGCACAAAAGCTGGAACCTAAAAATCAAATAATCGCGTTAAACCTTGCTGTGGAAAGAATTGAGATGAGTAAATTTATCGATCAGTTCAGTAGCGATCCAAATACATTATCATTTAAACTAGGTAGTTTAAATGCTTCTAGTAAAGAAGATAATAAATCAACCAACTACTCTTACCAAGAGGCAATTATCAAGCTAAAGGATGTTGAAATTGATCTTCCGGAACTTGCTGTAATCCCATATAACATCGGAAATACATACGTATTGATGGAGGATCTTGATTCAGCAATTGCCCAATTTAGTAAGGCGATTCGAATTGAACCACGGTTTGCAGAAGCATGGTTTAACCGTGGTTTGGCAAGATTAATAAAGGGTGACAAACAAAATGGCTGCCTCGATATTAGTAAATCGGGCGAACTTGGACAAAATCAAGCTTACTCAATTATTCAGAAGTTTTGTAAGTAAATTAGATTGATTTTCCAACCCAATGGTTTGATTTTAGGTAAATAAATGAGATCAATGCCAATAGAACACCATAGATTATTTCTACAGTCCATACCCATGTAAGCGATTGTTTAAATACTATTGCAAAAGCAAATGCTGCTATTACATATACTAAAAGAATACCAACTTCAAGAAACAAAGAGATGTTAGTTTTGCCGGTTCCTGAAACACCATTGAATATTGCAGAAGCCATTGCAAGGATAATTGATGCAACAGTGATTATATGCATTATAGGTAGTGCTGAAACAATAATATTCTGATCAATTGTATAGATCTGTAATATTAATCGAGGGAATAAACTGCATATTAATGATAGTATAGCTGAAAATCCTCCTGAAATCAAAGCAATTCGCCATGTAAGTGAGAGTACTTCTTTGGACCGTCCTTGACCAATAATAAAACTAACAAGAGTATTTGCTGCGGTTGAGAAACCCATTATCGGGATTAAGAGAACAACATATATGCTCCTTATAATATTTGAAATTGCAAGTTCCATCTCTCCCATCTTCTCAATTATAAGGAAAAAAACAAACCAAATTGAAAACGAAAAGAAGTTCTGGAGCATCAACGGCAAGGAAACATTGAATAAACGCGACATCAAATCGGAATCAAAACGGGCATATTGAAATAGATTGTACCGTTTGATATTTTTATTCATTATTGTGTAAACTACAAAAGCTAGTGTTCCTGAAAACTCTGCTATAACAGAGGCTAACCCAGCTCCGCTAATCCCCATTCGAGGGAAACCAAAATGTCCAAAAATCAATGAGTAACCAAATAAAACATTTACCAAAACCATAATTAAAGTGGTATAGGTAATAACCTTTGTTTTACCAATACCTACATAAAAAGCCCTATAAGCGAAATAGATAAAGGCAAAGAAAAGTCCCCATATTCGGTATCGCAAAAAGGAATAGCTAGCATTAAATACATTTTCCGATTTAACAATATGAAAAAGGATTGTTTTCCCAAAGCATTCAAACAATACAACAAGTAAAATAGCTATTAGAAATAGGAGATATTGAGTATGTTCAATTATAGGTCCAATTTTTTTATAATCCCCTTCACCATATCGTCGCGCAACAATTATTTGAGAGCCAATTCCAACACCCCAACCAATCATTATTATTGCGAGATAAAATAATCCACCTATTGCACCACCTCCCAAAGCAACATCACCCAAACGACCAAGGAATGCTGTATCGGTAACGTTAATTACATTTTGAGCAACGCTACCAATCATGATAGGAACGGCAATCTCCCAGACCTTACGATATGAAATAGATGTTTTCAGATATTTTTTTAAAAAAGTAAGGCAAAAATAGTTTTTTAAATAGAATGAGTACGTGTGTTTTTGTTTTATCGTAAGCAGTGAGTAACTAAATTATTATTAAATTTATAAAGATTAACAAAGTAAAAAAATAGTAGCAATAATTGATTACAAATACCTTATGAATATATCTAATGAAGAACAATCTGCATTAAACAAATTAAGACTTGAAGCATTGCAAAATGATGAGGCATTACTTCGTAAGGTTATCAGAATTGCTCAATTTGAATCTGAGGTAGACTTGGGTGTAAACCCAACCAATCAAAGTCAAGCAAACACAGGGAATCTTTCAGAACAGGATTTTGAGTATATTAAAAGAGTGTGTGTGTTGGTTGAAAAACGATTAAAAGATACAAAATGGCTATCTAGCACATTAGATGAAATTGAGAATAAATCAGCACCAAATAGACAAAGAACAAGGGGTGTACGATTTGATGATGAATTATTCAAAGCCGGAAGAGGCATTTTAGAATCTTTTATCAAAGACAATTATAATGATTAGAAAAAAGATTCTCTCATCATTAAAAAAAGTCTATTACAATTTGAAGCATAGGTTTATACTAACCTTAACCAATAAAAAAAGCAGGACCCAGTCCTGCCTTCTTTATTTAGATTATTCAAACTATAAGTTTTGATCAAAGTAGTGAATGATCTTATCAATTAGATGAACCCGATCCTTTCCAGCAACGTTATGCTCATGCTGTGGATACATAAAGAAATCAACTTGAACATTGTTCTTTATACATTCGTGTAAAAATGTTATACTGTTCTGAGGAACAACTGTTTGGTCCATATCATCGTGTATGATAAGCAGTTTTCCTTTTAAATTGGTTACAAAGTTTTTAAGATCGGCATTTTTATATCCATCAGGATTTTCCTCGGGGGTATCCATGTAACGTTCACCGTACATCACTTCATAATACTTCCAGTCAATAACGGGTCCACCAGCTACGCCAACTTTAAATACATCTGACTTTTTAAGCATTAGAGAAACAGTCATAAATCCTCCAAAACTCCAACCATGAACACCAATCCGGTTTACATCAACATATGGAAGTGATTTTAAGTACTCAACCCCAACCATTTGATCATCAATCTCATTAACCCCTAAATTTCTATGAATAACATTCTCAAACTCAAATCCGCGATTTGAGGTACCCCTACCATCAAGGGTAAAAAGGATATAACCTTTATTTGCCATATAATACTCCCAAAGCCTTGCTCCGCCCATCCAATCATCAGTAACAAGCTGCGAATGAGGACCTCCATACACATAAACTACAACGGGATATTTCTTATTAGGATCAAAATTGGCTGGTTTAAGAATACGACCATATAAATCGTATTTTCCATCGTGGGTTTTAAGGGTTACCATCTCCAGTTTAGCCATACCATAATCCTTAAAAGGATTATCTGCCTTTAAAATATTCCTTACAAATTTTCCCTTAAGGGTGCATAAATCAATTTGGTTAGGGTTTTCAATACTTGTAAACATATCCAAAAAGTAACCCTGTTCAAAAGAGACTATAGGATTATGAGTCCCATGAGTTGTAGTTAATTTTGTTTCTACGCCTTTCTTAACATCTATGCAATATAAATGCCTCTCAAGTGGATTCTGCTCAGTTGATATATAATAAAAGTTTTTATCAGCTTTATCGAACCCAATTACCCTTACAACATCCCAATTGCCTTTAGTTAGCTGTTTAACCAATGTTCCATCGGTATTATATAAATAAACGTGATTCCAACCATCGCGTTTGCTTTGCCATATAAACAGGGTTGGGTTTGTTTTAAGGAATACCATTGGCTCTGATGGTTCAACATATTTTTCGCTTTTTTCCTCGAAAAGTGTTTTAACAAAATCACCCGTTTCAGCATTGTACTGATTTAGCTTCATGTGGTTTTGCTCACGATTTAGAACTGCAATGTATATCGACTTCTCATCGGGACTCCAAGCAATATTGGTTAAAAATTGCTCCTTGGGTTCCCCGGTTTTAAGAAAAATTGTATTCCCCGATTTGATATTATAGACTCCAAGTGTGACCTCATGACTTTTCATTCCAGCCATAGGATACTTCACATTTTTAACTGTTGCTATTCGTGTAGTAACGTCAACCAAAGGATAATTGGTTACCGTAGTCTCATCCATTCTATAGAAAGCCAATAAATCTGCTTTAGGCGACCAGAAAATTCCACCATTTATTCCAAACTCGTTTCGATGAACTGATTGACCATTAACAATACCAAGGTCAGAATCACTTGTAATCTGTTTTACATTACCGTTACCCAAACCAACAAAAAGGTTGTTAGCAATCGTATAAGCAACCTTCTGATTATCCGGACTTATCTCAGCGTTTTCAGCATCTTTATCGTAATTTAGAGTTGATGTGACCTTTTTTGCTATAACATCAAATATTATAAGATTTGATTCTACATTAAACTTTACAAGGGAATTTGTTAGCCACTCAATCCATACAAAATTTTGAACAGTTGTAACTCCGCTTTGAGTTAGACCACTATTCAACTCCGCTAAAGAAAGTAAAATCGTCTCTTTTTGAGATTTAATATCCACCTCAACAAGGTTATTATCCTTGATAAACGTATAAGCAGCTTTCTCTGGTCGCCATGTAAGATTTCGTAGTGTCGCAGCACCAAATTCTCTACGTTGACCTAATACTGCTTGCTTTAGGGTTAGCTCTTTAGTTTGAGAAAAGGTTGAAGTTAGAGTTGCTATTAAAAATAGCACAAGTAGAAATATTCTATTCATAATCAGACATTTAAAAATTAACAATAATCAACTTTAAGTATATCGCGGTATTTCAATTGGGTTAGACTAACGATTTATACAAAGGGTTTATTTAAAAATATGTCATATTTTTTATCCATTATTAATCACTATACTAATGATAACCTTTAAATCCTTTGAATATTCATGATTTTTTTATTACTTGCATAAGCCAAAAAAAAGGTTTAAAGAATGCATTCAAAAATACACCCTAAACACTCTTTAAAATTAATATTCATCCTATTTACAGCATTATTCCTAGTTTACGGATGCGGTAGTCGAAGTAATAAAGAAAATGTATTGGAATCAAAAGATAATTCTCAACCCGATACATTATCGATGCTTGTTAAGTTCGAAAACTCTCTTTTCCCACTACCTTCCCCATATCAAGCGGCTACTCTTATTAAGAAAAAGAACCTTCCTTTCGATGAGAATATTGCCAGTCCACTTGATAACTACAAGAACTTTAGTACTGCCTTTAAAAAAGCCTTAAACTTAGGTATTTATGGTACCGATTTAAGCTATCTAAATATTTATGACCGTACACCCGAATCAATAAGCTATTTAAGTGTAATAAAAAACCTTAGCGACCAGCTTGGCATCTCGGCATCCTTTGACGAATCATTCTTTTCCTCAGTTGAGAAAAACATCAACAACAAGGATTCAATACTTGTACTTCTTTCAAAAACATATCGTAATACCGACTCATATCTACGAGTAAATGATCGTAAAAATATAGGAGCTTTAATACTTGCTGGTGGTTGGGTTGAAAGTCTTTATATTCTCACCAAAATCAGTAAAGTTGATAGTGATCGTGAAATTATTAACCGAATTGGCGAGCAAAAACATCCTCTTGATAATCTAATTGAGATACTAACTCCATACTACTATAAATCGCAAGAGTTTTCTACCCTTATCGATGGGTTAATTGATTTAGCCTATGAGTTTGATGGTGTAATCTATTCATACTCTTACAAAGAACCTAAAATAGATGTTGATAAAAAGATCATTTATATAAATAGTGAGTCTAGAGTAGTACTTTCAGAGTATCACCTCGAAACAATAAGTAAAAAAATTGAGGCAATACGAAATCAAATTATTGGTTAACTGGTCGAATTTTGTTTGAACATGAAAATAAAACTCACATACTTTATATTAATCGCCTCCACACTTCTTTTATCAAGACCGGCAAGCGCACAGGTGGAACAGTTGCAAAATATCTGTTCATTATATTTTTCTCCTGAGTACATATCCGATGGGCAAGAGTACTTTGCATCGCTAAAACCCGATCAAAAGGTTGAATTTAGAACTACTTTCTATGGCGATAACACATATCGTATTGTTGCTTGTACTAACCTAAAAAAGGGCGATCTTGCTTTTACGGTATTCGATACAGAAAAAAATCTTCTTTTCTCGAATGCCAGCTATAATTATTCACAATACTGGGACTTTAAATTCGCATCAACTATTACATGTATCATTCAGGTTGATGTAAAAAATATAAAATTTACACCTGGTTTTGTAATGCTTCTTATTGGCTACAAACCATAAATTCATTTATTGAACCATATTCAAAATCATTAATGCATGAGTGAGTCGATCTTAAAAGCACTAATGCAATTATTTGCAATTATTGCTCACCCCGAGGATGATGAAGAAGGCGGGGATAGCGATCGACGTTCTGTTGTTGAGAACTTTCTTAAAAATCAGCTGAACCAAGAACTGGTAAGAGAATACCTAAAAGTATTTGACTATTACTACAACCTACATCAGGAAAAGCAAAGCGAGAAAAGCAAAACCAAAAAGAGAACCTCCTCAAGTTCGGTTAGAGTACTTAAAATTTGTGCTCAAATCAATGAGGAGTTAACACAACAGCAGAAAATAGTTGTGCTATTCCGTTTGCTAGAATTTGTTAAAAGCTCTGATGGTGAGGTTACCGAACAGGAGATGGCCTTTATTTCTACTGTTTCCGAAACATTCCATGTTCCCGAGGATGAATTCTCAATAATCAGTGATTATGTTCTTGCTCCATTCGATAAAATCTCTCTAAACGATAGCATTTTGGTTATCAATAATCAAAGAGAGTATATCATTAAAGGAATTCGACATATCTACTCCGAATCGTTTCAAGGTGAGCTTAAGGTAATTAACATAAAATCTGCAAATATCCTTTTCTTGCGCTACTTCGGCGAGCATGAAATGTATCTTAATGGACATCTCCTGCAAAAGGATAAGATTTACGTACTGAATACCGGATCATCGATTCGAAACAATAAGATCAAACCTATTTACTACAGCAACATTGTAAGTACGTTTGCCATTGACCGAATAAAGGAAAAAATACTTTTTGAGGTTAAGGATGTTGAGTTCAAATTCCCAGGCGGAAAGATCGGTTTACACAATATAAGTTTTAAAAAGGAATCGGGGCAGCTAATTGGAATAATGGGCGCATCGGGTGCGGGAAAATCAACTCTGCTCAATGTTCTTAATGGTACCGAAAAACCATCACATGGTAATGTTCTTATAAATGGGTGCGACATTCATCACCAAAAGGATATTGTTGAGGGACTTATCGGATTTGTTTCTCAAGATGACTTACTAATTGAGGAGCTAACCGTTTTTCAGAACCTTTACTACAATGCAAAGCTTTGCTTTGACAACTATACCGAAACTCAAATAGTTGAAGTTGTCGAAAAGATGCTTATGAGCCTTGGTCTATTCGAGATTAAGGATATGAAAGTTGGTTCTCCGTTAAACAAAAAGATAAGCGGTGGTCAACGCAAAAGATTAAATATTGCCCTTGAGTTGATCAGGGAGCCAGCAATCCTTTTCCTCGATGAACCAACATCCGGTCTAAGTTCTAGGGATTCAGAAAATATATTAGACTTACTAAAGGAGTTAACCCTAAAGGGTAAATTGGTCTTTGTTGTAATCCATCAGCCATCCTCTGACATCTTTAAGATGTTTGATAAGCTTCTTATTCTCGATACAGGTGGATACCTTATTTACGATGGAGATCCAATTGAATCAATTATCTACTTTAAATCAAGGGTTCAACAGGCCAACTGGAACGAGAGCGAATGTACACTCTGCGGTAATGTTAACCCCGAGCAAATTTTCAATATTGTTGAGGCCAATGTACTTGATGAGTACGGGAACCCAACTCGATCGAGAAAAACACACCCAACAGAATGGACTGAGCACTTTAAAAATTTCTCAACGGTTGAAGAAAAACCATCATTTGTACCTGAAAATCTGCCCAAAATTCAATTTAAAATACCAAAGTGGGCTAAGCAACTAAAAGTATTCATTCAACGCGATGTATTATCCAAAGTGGCAAACACACAGTACATGATCATCAATGTACTTGAGACACCCATTTTGGCCCTACTCCTCTCCTATATAATTAAGTTCTACAATGTTGATATTGCAAATGAAGTTGGGTACACACTACTAGATAATGATAACCTTCCGGTTTACCTTTTCATGTCTGTAATTGTTGCCATTTTTATTGGGTTAACCGTAAGCGCAGAGGAGATTATAAAAGATAGGAAGATATTAAAACGTGAAGCCTTCCTAAACCTAAGTTGGTCTAGCTATTTAATGTCTAAAGTAGTGATCCTTTTGGTCCTTTCCGCATTCCAGGCCTTACTATTTGTTCTAATTGGGAATACCGTACTCGAAATTAAAGGTATGTACTTTGCATACTGGCTAGTTCTCTTTAGCACATGGGTATCGTCGAGTTTACTTGGTTTAGTTATTTCTGATAGCTTTAAAACTGTTGTTACCATATATATACTTATACCATTCCTTGTAATCCCTCAGATTATCCTAAGTGGAATAATAGTTAAATACGAAAAACTAAACCCAACCATATCCTCTCCGAGTAGTATACCTATTTATGGAGAAATTATTCTTGCCCGTTGGGCGTACGAAGCATTAGCTGTATACCAGTATAAGGAGAACAAGTACCAAAGGCAATTCTTTAAGTACGACGAGGCAATGAGTATTTCCGACTATAAAAGAAATTACTGGCTAAAAACGCTGAATAATAAGGTTGATTTGTGTGAGAGATATCTTAAGAAGCCAGAGAAAGCAGATCAGGTAAAACGAGCCTTTAAAGTTATAAAAAATGAGATAAACAAAGAGATGTTCTCCGTTACCGGATCAAAGATTAAGTTTTCTAAAATTGATCAGTTGAGAAAGGATAAACCTACAGAACAACTTCTTAGCGACATAAAGGATTACTTGGAATTGCTTCGTAAATACTACATCAAGCTATATAATAAAGCAAGTAACGAAAAGGATCAGCTTATATCTAACCAACAGCAAACTGATCAAAGTAGAGAAGCTTTCTTAAAACTAAAACGAAGCTATTACAACGAAAGCTTATCGGATTTAGTTCGTAATTCAGGAGAGGTAGATCGAATAATTGAGTATAACGGGAATCTTATCCAAAAGGTCGATCCAATTTACTTATACTCTGATTCTAAACTTGTACGATCCCATTTTTACGCACCGGCAAAACAATTCTTTGGAATTTTTATAAGTACATTCTGGATTAATATACTTGTAATCTGGATTTCTAGTATAATGCTGTATTTAATTCTCTACTACAGGCTTCTGAAAAGGGCTCTCGACTTTCTCGAAAAATTCTCGGGTAATTCAGACTCAGACTAGCATAAAAAACAAAAGGGGCAAATGCCCCTTTTTATTTTAATATGTACAAGAATTAATCAACGATCTGAATCATCTTAAAAGGAACCTTAATAATGGACTCATAATCTTCACCTGCTTCAAGCATGTCCTCATCATCCTCTTCGTAGTACCAATTAATGATTACGTCTTTTTGGTTCTTCTTTATATTTTCAAGTTTTTTAAAAACATCAAGAATGCACTTTGAAGAACTTGTGTTAAAGTATTCTAATTGAACGTTAACAACTGTTTTAGCTGCTGGTCCATTATTGTATTCCTCAAGCCAATCAACAATAGGCTTATAGAACTCAATCGAGTTCTCAGGAATTGACCGACCCTTAATTTCGATTACGCCGGAT
>Ga0209098_1000120_pt1 | contig 85384 bp, 68 predicted proteins | sample AD_JPNHW1_MetaG_FD_184429 | JGI IMG/M metagenome (GOLD analysis project Ga0209098, IMG submission 184429) | Active sludge microbial communities of municipal wastewater-treating anaerobic digesters from Japan - AD_JPNHW1_MetaG (SPAdes) (version 2) | ecosystem: Engineered > Bioreactor > Anaerobic...
TATGGGGCTGACCTGGTTTTGACAGCAAGTAGAATGGGTCTGTAAGCATGTCGAGCGTTGTGAAGCTGGCTCGTAAATCCCAGGACACAAATTATATACGGCGAATCAAATTACGCTCTTGCTGCTTAATTACGCTATGCGAATTAGCTTAATTCCTTGCCCTAGGCGGTAGGGAACAAGATGTCTCTCCAGAAACTCCTCCCTGTTGTTTCTGGTATACGGGGCACCAAACTTACAGGGATAGCTCGGGCAGACACCTCTAACACCCAGCAAAACACTAGAGGATAAGGGTTAGTTCGGTTGAATCTCGCCTGGCTAGCCACGAAAACCAAGAGATGCTAAGCATGTAGAAAGCAGTCTGGTTCCTTGTTTGGACCGGGGTTCGACTCCCCGCAGCTCCACTGAACATTCAAAAAAACAATCGCCCCGCAAGGGGTTTTTGTTTTTTAAGAAAGCGTTGGAAAGTGACAAGTGAAAAGGGGAAAGTGACAAGTGAAAAATGATAAAAGAGTACTCAAAGTTCAAAACCACAAGTGCGCAGGCACAAAGTTCCGGCGAGGGTGAAAGGGCCTTGCGCGCTGAAGCATCGGAACTTCTTGATTTTTTCGTACTTTTTTATCAAGAAAAAAGTACATAAGTAAAGGTGAGCGTAGCGAACACCCCCCGGGAAAAAGTGACAGGTTACTAGTTACGGGTTGCAAAAATTTAGGTTCAATACTAACGCACTTATAACATATCTGCCCTCAAACATTTTGTTTTCTCCCCTTTCTTGCATACTTTTAATTTTTAAGGTTTTAGCAAAACACGTATACGTGAGTTGCTTGTAAATACTGGCATAAATGGCTTTAGGTTGGAACGAAATTAAAGAACGTGCAGCTAAGTTCTCAAAGGAATGGGAGGATGCCTCAAACGAAGAGGCCGATGCAAAACCCTTTCTGGTAGAATTTTTCAATGTTTTTGGTATTAGCAGCAAAAGGGTAGCAACCTTTGAGCATAGGGTAAAAAAACTTGATGAGAGCGATGGCTACATCGATTTACTGTGGAAAGGCACTATCCTTATCGAGATGAAGAGCCGGGGCAAAAGCCTCGACAAGGCTCATAAGCAAGCGGTTGACTACACCTTTGGTCTTAAGGAATCAGAACTTCCTAAATATATCCTTGTGTGCGACTTCGCTAATTTCCGCCTTTACGACCTTGAAGAGGCGAAAGAGCACGATTTCGAGCTTAATAATTTGGTAAACCACGTTCACCTTTTCGGATTTATTGCTGGCTACCAAAAGCAAACCTACAAGGCCGAAGACCCTGTAAATATCGATGCGGCCTACCACATGGGAAAGCTCCACGATGCGCTAAAGGAATCGGGTTACTCTGGGCACGTGTTAGAGAAATACCTTGTTCGGTTGCTCTTCTGCCTTTTTGCCGAGGATACCACCATTTTTGAGTTGCAATCGTTTCAGGATTATATTGAGAGCAAGACTAATGAGGATGGAACCGACCTTGGGCTTCACCTCGCCCAGATTTTTCAGGTGCTTAACACACCCAACGACAAACGGCAGAAAACCCTCGATGAAAGCCTTGCCTCATTCCCTTACGTTAACGGACACCTGTTCGAGGAGGTGCTACCCATTGCATCGTTCAATAGCAGGATGCAGGGTATTCTGCTCGATTGCTGTAGGTTGAACTGGAGTAAGATATCGCCTGCGATATTCGGTTCGATGTTCCAAAGCGTTATGGACGAGAAGGCTCGCCGTAACCTTGGCGCACACTACACCAGCGAGAAGAACATTCTGAAGCTGATTAAACCGCTTTTCCTCGATAAGCTATGGCATGAGTTTGAGAGTGTAAAAACCAGCACCAACAAGCTAAAGGCATTCCATAAAAAGATTGCTTCGCTTCGGTTCCTAGACCCTGCCTGTGGTTGCGGAAACTTTTTGGTGATTACCTACCGCGAGCTGCGCTTAATTGAAATCGAGATTCTTAAGGTTTTGCAGAAAGGGCAGCAGGTAACCGATATCTCCACTCTGATGCTGTGCGATGTTGACCGTTTTTACGGCATTGAGTACGAGGAGTTTCCTGCCCAAATTGCACAGGTTGCGCTATGGCTAATAGACCACCAGATGAACATGCTAATCTCGCAGGAGTTTGGCGAGTACTTTGTGCGCCTACCGCTGCGAAAAAGCGCAAAGATTATACACGGCAACGCCCTCCGAACCGATTGGGACAGCATTATCGAGCTACTCCCGTGGGAGAGCAAAACCGATAGGGAGAAGTTCGATTATATACTTGGAAACCCACCATTTATTGGCAAGCAGCTTCAGAATGCAGCCCAAAAGAGCGATATGGAGCTAATCTTTAGTGGGGTTAAAGGTGCTGGTGTTCTCGATTATGTAACCGCTTGGTATATAAAGGCTGCACAGTACCTGCAAAAGCATAATTCCACGGAGCAAACCCCGTCAGGGTTTGAAACCCTAACGGGGTTAAGCACTCGCGTGGCATTTGTTTCAACCAACTCCATCTCGCAGGGCGAACAGGTTGGAATACTCTGGAACGAACTGTTTAACCATTACCATATTAAAATTCATTTTGCTCACCGAACCTTTAAGTGGACTAATGAAGCAAGAGGTAATGCAGGGGTTCATGTTGTAATTATTGGGTTCTCGAACTTCGATATTCCTGAAAAGTTAATCTATGAATATGAGGATATTAAGGGTGAGCCGCATGAATTGAAGGTGAAAAACATCAATCCATATCTTGTTGAAGGAAAGGATTTAATAGTTATTTCAAAAGATAACCCCATTTGCGATACTCCAATAATGTTTAAGGGAAGTCAACCAACTGATGGTGGTAATTTTTTATTTACAAATGAAGAATATGAAGATTTTATAATTAAAGAACCAAAATCAAAAATATATATCAAACCATTTATAAGTGCTCATGAATTTATTAATGGAGACAAAAGGTGGTGTTTATGGTTAAAGGATACAAAACCAGATGTACTGAAATCTCTACCAAATACATTACAAAGAATCGAAGCTGTAAAACAAATGCGATTAAAAAGTCCCAAAGTAGCAACAAATAAATGGGCACAATTTCCAACCCTTTTTACTGAAGATAGACAACCAGATACAGATTACATTCTTGTCCCATCACATTCATCTGAAAATAGAAAATACATACCCACTTCATACTTGACAAAAGAAAACATTCTTAACAATTCATGCTTTTCAATTCCAAATGCAAAGTTGTTTCACTTTGGTGTAATAAATTCTGAAATGCACATGACTTGGGTAAATTACATTTGTGGTCGTTTAGAGAGTAGATTTAGATATTCGAATACAATAGTTTACAACAACTTCCCTTGGCCAGAGAACCCCACCGATAAGCAGAAGGAGGCCATTGAGAAAGCCGCACAAAAGGTTCTAGATGTTCGCAAGGAGTTTATGGAATCCCCTTCAGGGGTGTCCGAAGGACGGGGTGGTTCTTCCCTAGCCGATTTGTACGATCCGCTAACCATGCCGCCGGTACTGGTAAAAGCCCATCAGGAGCTCGATAAAGCCGTTGACCTAGCCTACCGCCCACAGCCATTCGTAAACGAAACCAAGCGCATTGAGTTTCTCTTCGAACTCTACGATAAATACACGGCAGGGTTGTTTGCAAAGGAGAAAAAGAAGAAAAAAAGCAGTAATTAATTCTCAATTAATTTTGTAGTGCCATGAAACAAAAAGAACTTGAAATACTGCTAAAAGACCTACAAGCATTACCCAAAGAATGCGAATGGGTAGAATTCAAGGTTAATAATTCTAATCCGCAAGAAATTGGAGAGTACCTCTCCGCACTTAGCAACAGTGCTTGTTATCATAAACAAGCATATGGCTACCTTGTGTTTGGAGTTGAAGATGCTTCACATAGATTTATAGGTACCACATTTCATCCATTGACTGAAAAGAAAGGCAACCAAGAATTAGAAAACTGGCTGGCAACTCAACTTAATCCAAGAATTGATTTTAACATTTATGAGTTTGAAATGGGGCAAATGCACTTTGCTGTTTTTAGAGTTGAAGCAACTCGTAATAATCCTGTAAGTTTTAGAGGTGATTTTTTTATTAGAATTGGAAGTTACAAGAAACGTCTTGATGATCATCCAGAAAGAGAAAGAAAAATTTGGAGCATTGAAAAGAAACTTGTATTTGAGAATGAAATCGCTAAAGAAAATGTATCAGAGGATGATGTGTTAACATTAATTGATTATCCTGCATTCTTTGATTTATTAAAACTTCCTCTACCTGATAATAGGGCGGCGATTATTGAGAGGCTAATTCAAGAAAGAATTATTGTAAAAAGTTCAAAAGGTTACAATATTCGAAACATTGGAGCTTTATTGTTCGCTAAAGATATTGAAGCATTTGAGCATATAGCCCGAAAAGCCATAAGAGTAGTATTTTATGATGGAAAAAATCGAATAAAAACCAAAAAAGAACAATTAGGGAAAAAAGGTTACGCAGTCGGTTTTGAAGGTTTAATCAAATATTTAGAAGATCAACTTCCGTCAAATGAAGTAATTGATAAAGCATTAAGAAAGAAAGTCACTCTTTACCCAATTCTAGCCCTTAGAGAACTGGTTGCAAATGCAATTATTCATCAAGATTTTAGTATAAAAGGTAGTTCGCCTATGGTTGAAATCTTTGATAATAGAATTGAAATTACAAATCCAGGTAAGCCACTAATTGATCCTCTTCGATTTGTTGACCATAATCCCGAAAGCAGAAACGAAATAATTGCTCGGTTTATGCGAAGAGTAAATATTTGTGAAGAACGAGGGAGTGGTATAGACAAAGTTGTTTTTGAATGCGAATTTAACCAACTACCTGCTCCAGAAATAATTGTTGGAGACAATTACACGAGGATTATTTTATTTAGTCACAAAGGACTAAAGAATATGGATAAGCATGATAAAGTAAGAGCTTGCTATCTCCACGCATGCCTTAAATATGTTTCGGGTGAATATATGACGAACCAAAGTTTAAGAGAACGATTTGGAATAGAGGAGCATAATTATTCTATCGCCTCACGAATTATTGCTGATACTAAAGAACAAGGGCTTGTTAAAGACTATGATCCAGATAATAAATCAAGAACATATGCTAAGTATGTACCATACTGGCTTTAATATTATGTGATTGTTTTATTACACTCACCCCAAAATAACTCTTATATTGCTGTATGTTAATATTTTAATTTATGTGATGGTTATGTGATTTTATATTCATGTATTTTCTATGGCATTATACTTCAATCACTTATCTCATGTAATGACTATGTGATAATGTCGCCCCCGTTCGGCTGAGGTTACTCCCCGCTCGCGCGGAAATGTTTTCCGTGCGTTATATTTTAATATGCCTCTCGCTCGGCGTAGTCTCTGACTACGTCTTTATTAAACAGCGGTCTCTGACCGCGAAGCAAAAAAAGCAAACCTCTTACTGGCTCAGAATACTTGTCCCGCAAGGCGGGATGTTTTCCGTGCCAAATCTTATTGCTTCTCTCTGCTCGTAATGACGAACCACAACTTACTAGTTTTGCGCATTTGAGTTATGGCCTACCATTAAACCATGTCAGAGATCAAACATCAGGGTTAATTATCCAATCGAATAAATATTCATTTTTGAACTCTATTTCAAACAGACTTAAAAAGGATAGATACTCTTCTTGGAAAGTTTTTTTCTTGTGATGCTGTTTTTGGTTCTGAATGTATTGAATTACATCGGTTAATTGAGAATGACTATATGAAAAAGCACCATATCCTTCCTGCCATTGAAAATCGTATGGAGTAAATCGCTTTTCTTTCATGAATGAATTTGAGGATTTTTTAATTTCACGAACCAAATCTGAAAGACAGCATGTGGGCTTCATGCCAATGAAGAGGTGAACATGGTCATAGTAACCATTTATTGCGAGCATTTTTTGACCTTGGTTTTGAACTATACCTGTGATGTATTTGTACAGATCCTCTTCCCAATCGGATTTTATGAGCGCCTTACGGTTTTTAACTGCAAATACGGTTTGGATATAGATTTGCGAATAGGTATCAGACATAACCCATTAGTTTTATGTTTGTTGAGTTAAAATTAAGAATTTTTATAAAATAAACCCGGAGGGTTTAAATGTTTATAGAAAGAATGATGGAGAAATCATACGACCCCAGCCGGGGTCGAATACGTATAATGCTAGTGTTTTTATAAACATTGGACCCCGCTGGGGTCGATTGGGAAATGAAGGTGTTGGTTTTTTAGATAAACCCAGAGGGTTTAAATGTTTATAGAAAGAATGGTGGAGAAATCATACGACCCCAGCCGGGGTCGAATACGTATAATGCTGTGTTTTTATAAACATTGGCCCCCCCCTGGGGTCGATTGGGAAATGAAGGTGTTGGTTTTTAGATAAACCCGGAGGGTTTAAATGTTTATAGGAAAAGTTGGAAGTGAAAATATGCGACCCCAGCCGGGGTCGATTGGGAAATGAAGGTGTTGGTTTTTTAGATAAACCCAGAGGGTTTAAATGTTTATAGAAAGAATGGTGAATGAATTGTACGACCCCAGCCGGGGTCGAATACGTATAATGCTAGTGTTTTTATAAACATTGGACCCCGCTGGGGTCGATTGGGAAATGAAGGTGTTGGTTTTTTGGATAAACCCAGAGGGTTTAAATGTTTATAGAAAGAATGATGAAGAAATCATACGACCCCAATCGGGGTCGAATACGTATAATGCTAGTGTTTTTATAAACATTGGACCCCGCTGGGGTCAATTGGGAAATGAAGGTGTTGGTTTTTTTAGATAAACCCAGAGGGTTTAAACGTTTATAGAAAGAATGATGGAGAAATCATACGACCCCAGCCGGGGTCGAATTATTATGATGTTGGGTTTTTTATAGATATATGACCCCCCTGGGGTCAATTGGGTTATGGGGTGGTTGCCCCCGCTAGCGCGGGGGCTAAGATTTAAAGTGTACATAGCAATGTTTTAATAATCTTTTAAGCAACAATTAAACACTTGTTTAAATTAACAACCTTTACTGCAATGCCTTAATAAATAAAATGGTATATTTATAGAATGCTTATTAATTTAAAGGAGGTGAATTATGAAGCAAGCAAATGACTTTACGGCTTTTTTTGCCAACTACAATCAGGCGTGCCGCAATAAAGACAGCGCATTTCTAAAATCAATTCTTCCTGCCAATATTCCTGCCGATGAATTTGAATTTGTACTAAACATGTCGTATGAGTCAGCTCTCGCTATTGATGCATCGGGAATTAAGCCAACATTTAAGCTAACCGGAAACATGATGGAGGCAATTTACGAAGGAGATTTAGGTGATGGAATGACTAGTTTTGTCATGGATTTTTACTGGCATAACAACCAATGGTTAAAATACAATCCTGAAGAATAATTAATATCAAAAGATGGGTTTAGAGATAACTTTCGTCAAACACCCATACTGGAATTTAAAACTTCATTCTAACCTCGCTGGCACGGAATACTTGCTTATTTGGCACGAACTTCAAGTCTGAGCAAGCATCGACTACAAGTCTGCAACAGTAAAGGGGTTACAGCCGAACTTACTTTATAAGTTTACAGAGTACAAAAGAAACAAACACTTAGTTTCAATTACCACAAAACACAATACGTTGCTGTTTTTCAATAACATACAGTTAATTAATTCGAAATAAATTGACTTATTTATTTTGCTGGAGTAACTTGAATAACATTTCTGACTTTCAGCTAATTTTTCTATTCACCTACTAAAAACTAAGCAAATGAAAACAAAACTAGTACTTATTCTCTTCCTTTTTTTAGGTTTCTCTTGTGGAACCAACAATACCCTTTCGGATGCACAAAAAGAAAAAATTAAAGGAGAAATTAAAGAGGTAATAAATCCAATATTTAAGGCAATTGAGGAACTTGACGTTCCGAATATTTCCAAGTATTGCCTCGACTCGCCTGACTTCACCATGTCTTTTGGTGGTTACTTATTATCCTTTAAAGATTTTCAGGCTATAACCGAGTTTTTCAAACCTTTAATTAATCAGAAAATAACGATAAAGGATGAAAAATTCTATTTCATTGATAGTAAAAATGTGATGTATAGCGCAACCCTTACCTGCCGATCAAATTTCAAGGAAGGATACTCTGTTGATCAGGATCCATGGGCATCTCAATTTCTTCTAAAATTAATCGATGGGAAATGGATGATTGTAAGCATGTCTGAGAACGGTGTGGAACGTCTTGTTAAGAATATTGAAAGTGTAAAAGGACTTAACCAAACAGAACTAGTAAAACAGTATTCAGGAAACTGGATGCAAGTTTCTCAGAATGACTCATCTTTAATCACTCACAATAAATTAAATGGGTTTGGGCTTGAGACAAACTTTAGTTTAACTGCTAAAGGGAAAGAATATGCAAAAGGGAAACAGGTTTGTAGCTATAGTAAAAGCTTAGATAAGTTTATAAATCTTGAAATTGTAGATCGATACACAAGTGCCACGCTGTTCTGGTTTATTTCAGAAAAGAAAAGTATTGGCGTTCCTATTAGATTCATTAATAACCCTAGCAGCTCTAACATAAGATATGAAGATGAGTTTATATCACCCACCGAATTAGTTTCCAAAAGCATAGTTAACAACAAAGTGGTTAGTACAAGTACGTTCAAACGTATTGTTAGTAGATAACCAGGCCTCCTGCTGGGCGAAGTTTGTAACTTCGTCCTAGCTAAAAGGCAGTCTCTGACTGCCGGCACATGGGTGAGACATTAGAAATTGTTAGTTTTTATGCGTTCAGAACCGAACCTCTAGCAAGGAGGTGTATTTTTTTGGTTGATTTTTGTATTTCTAAATATAAGCGCCAAGGCTTATAATTGTAAAATATAAGGTTTAGCACAAATATTTAAATATAATAAGCGCCAATACTTATAATCATTAGATATAAGGTTTAGCACTAATATTTTATTTTTTTTGTGTAAAAACTGAGTATATGTATGCAGCAATAACGGGAGATATCATTGGTTCAACCAAACTTAATTTCGAACAAAGAGATGAAGTATTCTCTGTTCTTAAAAAGGATTTTAATACTCTAAATGAACTTTATAAGATGCATTTCCTCTCGCTCGGCATAGTCTCTAACTAAGTCGTTATTAAACAGCGGTCTCTGACCGCGAAGTAAAAAAGCAAATTCATTAGGTACAGACTTCAAACGAGTGTTTTTTTTTACGAATTCGACGTAGTCAATTCCCCGCCAGCAAAGGATTGCAAATAGTTCTATTGGTAAGATAATAGTTAATTAATTATTTTACATTTGCATTGTCGGGGTTGCGTACCCGGGCAAACCAAAAAGGTGGTAATTCTAAAAAAGAGTTATCGCCTTTTTGCTAAATAAGCTTTGCGCTAGTCATTACATATCATAGCAAATAGTGAAGCCGAATTATTGAATAACCCAAAAAGGTTTTCTACTTTTAATGATTAATAAAACCAATCGTTACCTAAGCTGTTAAATATGAAGATTGAAGTTATTATCCCCATTGCAATTGGCGTTGTAATACTAATTGTAGTTCTTACTAGCTTTTACTTTAGCAAAAAGGCTGTTATTAAGCGAAAACTTAAAAAAGCCATTGGCAAAAAAATCTCCGATTTTATTAGCGGCGATATTGCAAAGGTTGTTGGTAAGGTTGAATTTGTTGGGGAACCGCTTATTGCCCCTTTATCGGGTAGGCGATGCGCACATTACTACGTATTGGTTGAGGAGAAGGTGTCGAGTGGTAAAAGTTCGCACTGGAATACCCTAATTGAGGAGGAGGTTGCAGGGAAGTTTGTAATTCGCGACGGTCGTCATTGCGCTCACATAAACAATCAAAATGTAAAAAGCTACCTCGTTGAGGATAAGCAGTATGCATCTGGGTTTGGAAACGATGCCGCTCCAGAGCTAGAGCGCTACCTTATTGCTCATGGACAAAAAAGCGAAGGGGTTTTTGGGTGGAATAAAACCATACGCTATAAAGAGGGCGTACTTGAAGAGGGCGAACTAATTGCTGCCGTTGGCCGTGGCGAATGGAAAAGTGCAGAACAGGCGCAACTCCCCGATACCTTTGAACGAGTACTTGAAATTTCGGCTACCGAGAAGGAGCCGGTTTACCTAAGCGATGATCCTGAAACAGTAAAAACAACCTATTCCGATATGAACTTTTAGAGTACCGGTGCCAGCACGCGTCTCTAGATGCGCGCGAACAATTGGCGAAATTTTAATATTATAATACTAAATACTTTCCAAGCACGCATCTTCTGATGCGTGCTTTTTTTCTACATGTATTCTGACATCTTGCATCAAAAATCTGGTATCGGTTTTCAAAAAGTAACAATTTGATTCCAATCCTGATTAAACAGCATCAGAAATAACTCTAAAACAAAACCTTATGACAGGAAGTATTGCCCTTGACGTTGTTATAGGCCTTGTGTTCATTTATACACTGTACAGCTTGCTCACAACAACTTTAGTAGAATTCTTTGCAACTCTCACACAGCTTCGTGCTCGAAACCTTGTAAAGGGCATTGAGCGTATGCTCGATGATGACCAACAACCGCTTCTCTCTAAAATGTTTTACGATACCCCGCTTATCAAATACATGGGAAAAGGATCGTGGTTTTCTATTAAAAAGCCATCGTATATCCATGCAAGAAACTTTTCGAAAGCAATAGTACATATACTCAAAAGTAAAGAATCTAGGGGCGAAACAACCTATGGAATGATTAAAGAATCTGTCGAAACGCTCAAAGTACCCAATTCAGATAAGCTATTTAAAGAAACTGAAACAGGAAAACTTTTGGTTGAATTCCTGAACGAATCAGAAAACAATCTTGAAAAGTTCAAGGAGCTTCTTGAGGATTGGTTTAACGACACCATGGATCGTGTAGGGGGTTGGTATAAACGTAAAATAACGATAATAACTCTTATAATCGGGTTAATTGTTGCAACGCTCTTTAACATCGACACTTTTAAAATTGCTGAGAATCTTGCAAAAGACCCTAAAATTCGTGAACAGTTTGTTCAAATGGCTGGCGAACTCTCGCGTGATAGTTCATTGATTGTTAGCGCTTACAATAAGGATCTTGCAAAGAGTTTGAAAACCGATAGTGTACTTTTAAAGAGATTTAAAGGTGATGTTAAAGCATTTAACAACTTTATTGACGATTCAGTTGGGAAAGAGGTAGCAAAAGGTCAAAAAATACTAATGAATAGAATGGATTCGCTGTATACCTATACAAAAAAATCGGAAGATATACTTACATCAAGCCGCATTAAGGGCAAAGGATTCATTTTTGACAGCTGGATGAACTTCTGGGGTTGCTTGGTAACCGCAATCGCTCTCTCATTAGGGGCTCCTTTCTGGTTTGATCTCCTAAGCAAACTAATGAAAATTAGAGGTTCTATATCACAACCAGCAACACCGAATACTAAAGAAAATAAGAAATCTTAGCAAGGTACTCACAATGAGAATTATTGTTAAAACTCCAATTGATGTAAGAGTTGGAGCACCCTTGCTGAGTGCGCCTACCTACCAACACATTGCAGTTGGAAGCGAAATAGAGGTTGATGGAAACCTATACGATGGTGATGTAATTGGTGAAATATGTAAATGGTACAAGGATGCTATAGGAAACTATTATTGGAGCGGAGGCGCTGAAGCAAAAGTTAGGCTGTTATTAAGAACTGAGAATTGGTGGTTAGACTCATTAAATATTCCATCTATTTGGGAAAAGTACCAGGAAAAAGGTAATAAAGCGAAAATTGCAATACTTGATTCCGGCTATAATACAAGAAACACAGACATTACTAATGGTGTTGTCGAATCAAAAATATTTTTTGAATCAGTTGCTGGTAAAACAATTACAATCGATGATACTTTAGGCCATGGAACTCATTGTGCATCGATAATTGGAGGCAGGAATTTAAACAACATAACTGGCTGTGCTCCTGAATCAGAATTATACATTGCTAAAATTTGCTCACAAGGATCGGTACGAAACTACTCAATCATTATTGATGCAATCAAGTGGGCAATTGATAAGAAGGTTGATATTATTTCGATAAGCTATGGAGGAGAGAATCCAAATGATGGATTGAAGAACATAATTGACGTGGCTGTAAATTGCTACAACATATTAGTAGTTGCTTCTATTGGTGATACAGTTCAATACTCATCAAACAAACCATGCTTTCCTGCTCTATATCAGAATTGCATAGCCGTTGGAGCCACAAATCAATCCAAAAAAATATCTAATGTTACCATTTTAGATAAAAAGACCGAGATTAACGCCCCCGGCGAGAGTATTTATGGCTATATGCTAAGCAAAATCCCTGAACCCCAATCAGGAACTTCACAGGCAGCAGCGATTGTTTCTGGAGTTTGCGCCCTAGCAATTTCTCACTTTAAAAACTCAGGGAAAGCATACACTGTTCAAACAATTCGCGATCTGATAACTAAAAACGCTGATTCAATAATCAACAATCCAACCCAAAAATTAATTTCTCCAGTCAAAATCTTTCAAAACCTTTAATACTATGAAAACAAAATTCCAATGTATACTATCAACAACTTTGCTTTTTCTTAGTGTGAATGCATTTTGTCAAACAAAAAACTCTCTACCTGTATATTATGATGCAAAGTTTATTTATGAAAATTGTTTCGACAAGACAGATAGAACATTTACAAACCAATCCAGTTTATATGATGTTTTACATAATTATTATCTGGGAGATTTTTCGGATAAAGATTTGTCAAACAATCCGTTTTTCGAAAGTTTTGTCCCTGTTTCTTGGAATAAAACAGCCAACCCCTCAGGTTATTTAAAAACAACATTAAAATCTTTTGGCAGTCTTGATGTCACAAGCCTGTCTGATGGTCTTGCAAGGTTTCTCGTAGAACGAACCAAACAAGAACTGAACATTGTTTTTTTTGAAGACTTCGAGAAATTTCTTAAAACAAATGAAGAGGTCCAAATTCTTTTTCCAAAAACATCGAAAATACTCAGTACTGCAAAAGACAAACTGTACAATTATCAAGTTTATCTACCTATTTTACGTGAAGCTTTTGAACAGGACTTAAAAGAAATGCTCGATTCCGTCTACAACCTTATAAATTGCAATAACTGCATTGGAACAAAGATGCAGCCATCGGAAAGAGAATATTTATCAATAGCAATATTGTTATTTATTGATATAAAACAAGGCATGCATCCTGGTGACGTTTTAAATGATATTTCAAAAAAGATACCCACCATAACATCAGACCAAGATATAATTAACTCAATCTTCTTTACCAACCTAATATCACAATCCCTTAAATCTGATGATAACAAAAACTACTGGATTAGTCCTAAGGAAGCAGAGATGTTTAAACAACCTGATTTTGCTAAAATCTATATTGGGTTATTATATCAGCAATTAACAACTAGTGAGGATAAATCAGCCTTAGCCTTTCAAGATTTTTTAAATCGAAACAAAGAAAGAATTGATGAAATTGTTAAAAAAATTAATTCGGTAATAACTAGTGCTACAGAAGCGGATAAGGCTATCTCCAAGATAATCGACGGGGGTGAAAATGAAGTTAACGATTATCTTCTAGCTGCTCAAAAAAGTTTAGATCTAGTTGGTTCATTAAGTAACTTCTTCCACAAGAATGATAATGTAGAGTTTGGGCTTCAGCATCTAATTAACCTTCTATCCGATTTACAGGCAAAATCATACAATTCAGCAATATTTGAAGCCTATCTCCTATTGCAAAGATTCACCAATCTTTCAGATGAAAAACTAGATGAGTTCATTAAATACGGAACATTTATAGCTACTGTATCTCTTTCAAAAGATTCAAAAGAAGTACAAAGTGCCATCGAAGCCGTTGCGCTTCCTTCTGGTTCGTATAGGGTAAAAAGAGAGAGCGCTTTTAATGTTTCCTTAAATGCTTACTGCGGTGCTTTTGTAGGGTACGAAAAAGTTAAAGGGGTTGATAAAGGAAACGCTCAAGTAAATTTTAAATTTAAAGATTGGAACAGCTATGGAGTTACAGCGCCTGTTGGTATAGGGTTAAATTTTGGTAAGCTAAAACGGTGCTGTCTTAAGAACAGTCAGTCCTTATCACTTTTCTTTTCAGCTATTGATATTGGAGCATTAGCAGCATATCGCTTTGCTAACGACAGTGCCAGCGTTGTGCCCAAAGTTGAGCTAAAAGATATTATTTCTCCTGGAGTATTTCTCACTTGGGGACTTGGCAAAACACCTTTTGCATTGTCATTAGGTTATCAGATGGGACCAATACTTCGTAAAGTATCATCCAGTGCCAATACTTTTGCAGATAACAAGTACACTCGGTTTAGCGTTTCTCTAACTGTTGACATTCCTATCGTAAACCTATATACCAAACCAAAAAGGAAACAAAAGTAGAATTAATCCCTAATGCTTATTTAAGCGTAGTCTCTTGACTACGCTTTTATTTTATTCTAACTACCCTCGTTAAATTGGCACCAATAAATTGAACATCGCCAGCACACCCAAAATCACAATCTTACAATTCATCTCAAATAATTTACGTATCTTAACCTTGTTCTTAATCATACTAACCTAACTACGAGGCCATGAATAAAATTAGACAATCAATCCTAATAACCATTGTAGCGTTACTTTTTGGCTGTACTCCCCACAAGGAAAAAACAGAAATTAAAATTCAACTTTCAGAAGCAGAATTCCTTTACCAACTATCTAATTACACAAACGATTCTTTATTCCTGTCTGTTTTTAATGCCACTCAGAACAACTACAATCAGGCAAGTGGTGATTTTATAGATGTATTGGGAAAGAGCATGGCCGAGCAGCATCCCGATTATTTGCTTGCAAGTGTTTTCAACACTTTTGAACTAAGAGATAAAGTTACCTACCAATCAACAAACGATGAGGTCATTGGTGTTCTAAAAGATGAGGTAAAACTGGCTAAAGAGGCAACTCTTCAAGTCCTAAGGAAGAGAATAGAATTTGCGCTAACCTCAAATCTGTTTAATAAGCTTGAGGTATTGGTTCAGGAACTACCAGAGAAAAGCACTTACTCGATAATTATTAACAGAAAAGTAGACAAAACTTTTATTAGCGAGCTGCTTCAAAAAATGGGGAACCTAGGATTTTGGGAGACCCATGAGCTTTCGTCAATTTGGGAGCATTTAGATTCAGCAGATAAAGAGATAAGTGCTATTACAAAAAATGATAAGGTGAAACCACATAGCGCTGAGAACGATACGATTGTAGAGGGTAATTCACTTTTTTCAGTTTTAATGCCAGCGGTTTTGCAAGATGGAACAATCCAAAAAGGATGTTTGATTGGCTACTCACACGAAAAAGATACTGCTTTAGTTAATCAATATTTGAAGTCGCCTAGCGTTCGTGAATTATTCCCAAGAGATTTATTGTTCATGTGGTCAACTAAAATGTTTGATTCAAACAACGACATTATTCAGCTTTTTGCTATTAAAAACACTCGAGACGGCAAAGCACCATTAACAGGAGATTGTGTTGTAAGCGCTAAGGCAAACTTATCAAAACAGCCCATAACTATTCATCTAACAATGAATGCAGAGGGTGCTAATATTTGGTCCAGAATGACCAACTACAATATTGATCGGCAAATTGCAATCGTAATGGATAATGTTGTATTTTCTGCTCCATTCGTATACTCAGAGATAAAAACAGGAGAATCTGAAATAGCAGGCGGTTTTAGTCCTGAAGAGGCTACTAATATAGCAGCAATTCTTAGCGCAGGACCAATACCTAGTATTACAGTAAAGGTGTTATCAGTTAACGAATAATTTTTATGGCTATTAATGAGAAAGCGTGGCTTTACGGCTACGCTTTTTTTATTATAACAACTAAACCTTAATTCCCACCACCAAAACATCATCTATTTGATCATAATCACCCTGCCAAGCCTCAAATTCTTTATCTAACAAATTATACAACTCCGCTGAAGAAAGGTTGGCATTTTGGTATAGTAATTTCATAAGACGTGCAGACGAGAACTTCTTTTTCGATTTAGACTCGAATTGATCGCCAAATCCATCAGTAAAAAGGTAAAGTACATCCCCTTTTGTCAACTTAAGGTTTACATTCGAAAACCTGGGTGTTCTTAAATCCCATCCAATTCCATATACACTTGGCTTCAACCTCACATAATCTCCATTAGTAACAACATGCATTCCTAGTTTTGCCCCGCTATACACTAATTCGTAAGTATTATGATTAAAGGTACATAGAGCAATCTCCATCCCTGGATGAATATCCTTATGGGTATGTGCAAAAGTGTCTATCACATAAAGATTAGCATAATGAAGAATTAGAGCAGGGTTTTGGTAGTTACAGCTTAACACCGCCTGACGAAGTGCGTTTTCGCATATTACGCTGATGATTGCCCCAGGAACACCATGTCCTGTACAATCAGCAACAGCAAACACCGATATATCGTTACTTCTTGTATGCCAATAAAAATCACCACTCACAAAATCCTTAGGTCTATTATAAATAAATACATCAGAAAAATTCGTTTGAATTGCTTCAATAGGTGTTAAAATGGCATTCTGAAGAAATTTTGCGTACGTTAAGCTGTCAAATATTTGTTTATTCTTTTTATCAACTATTTCTAGCTGTTCGCTTAGTTCCATTGTTCTTATACCAACAAGGCTCTCGAGCTCCCTCTGTTTCTCGCGTAACGACTTAATTCGAATTAAAATATAAATATATATCAGAAAGGCAATGATTAGAACTAACAAAACCCTGAACCACCAGGTCTCCCAGAAAGGCAATCCAATTGTAAAAGGCATTGATAATACCTCTTTAGACCAAACCATATCACTATTGGCTGCTTTAAGCCTAAAAGTATAGTTTCCGGGAGGGATATTCGTGTATATAGCTTGTCGGCTTGAACTCTTAATCCAATCACGATCAAACCCATCAAGCTTCCATGCGTACTGAACCATTCGGGGATTCCGTATGCTAACACCAACAAATTCAAAGGTTAAATGATTTTGATCGTACTTCAGGGTAAGATTATCTGGTAACCCGTTCCAAGGGTTTACGACTTTCGAATATTTTTTCCAGTCAGTATCCTGCGAATATAATTTCAAACTAAGAATTCTAACCAAAGGGGGAGTTGCATTCTTCTTATCTTCTGACCGTTCATATTTTAATAGGCCACCATTTGTTGCAATCCAAAAACCCGAATTATCTTCCTCATATACTCCATTAAGATTTGTTTCCAAATCCACCAAGCCCTCATCCGATCCATAATGTTTTATATCAACCCTTCCCTCATGTTTTAATACATTTAAATCAATTCGGTCGAGGCCTAAGTTTGATCCTACCCACAAACTACCCATTCTATCAGCGTGAAGGATAAATATTAAATTTGACGATAAGCCTTCCCTCTCGGTTAATCTAGATATACTATTGTTAGTATAACAAAACACACCATTTGTTCTTGTCCCAATCCATACATTACCAAAATCATCTAGGGTCAAAGAGCTAACCTCTTCCTTTTCTCCTAGCTTATCGAATTGCTTAATAGATCTGTTTTGCAAAACGAACAAACCATTATAACGAGTTCCGACCCAAATAATATTTCTCAATGTATCAATTAATAACTTTTCAATAAATATTTGGCCTGTATCTTTCTGGAACAATGGCAATCGGGTAAAATCATTGTGATTTTTAGAATAAAACAACCCCTTGCTCGATGCAATCCAAAGCAAACCCTGTTTGTCCTCTATCGCATCATCGACGCGAATTTTTGAAACTAACATTAGTGGCAAACGGGTAAAGGTGTACCCCTTTGTGTAATTGTTGTATATTGCTTTACAGATACCTGCGTTACCAGTACCTATATAAATATTGCCCTTTCGCGATTGAAAAATTTTGCCTATATAGTTATCGGGTAAACCATTCTTAGTACTATAGCTTAAATACTTATTATTTTTTATAACCGTAAGACCTTCTCCTATCGTACCAATCCATAATGCACCATCGTTTGATCTGCATATCCCCCATGCCTTGTTCCCAACCATTCCATCGGCAGTAGTGTATGAAACAAACGCATTGGGCTTAAGGACACTTACACCATTATTTGAAGTTGTCCAAACATTTCCCTCATGATCAATAGACATATGAGTGGGTTCATCAGCTAATCCATTACTTCTCCCTATTTTTCGAAAATACCCGGGATTACTTAATTCAATGGAATATAAATTTGTTTCGGGCTTCCCGTTCATAGATTCTTTACCTAACAACCATAATTTCTCTCTGTCGGAACATATATTTTTAACATCTACTCCTTTCGCATTTTGATTTTTATAAGGCGAAAGTTTGTCCCCATCCAGCCTGTACAACCCTTTATTTGTACCAAACAGAACAGTATTATCGATTAATTCAATACCGGTATTAACACGAAGATCTGTTTCGGTTTTTATCCTTTCAATCTTATCGCTTTGTATGCAAAACGGATCGCCATTATTTCCAAAAAAGGCTCTTCCATCTTTTGTTTGGAAAATAAAACTTGTAAGAATTCTGTCTTGAAAAATTTGCGATAAAGCTGACGACTGGAATAGAGGAATACTGATTTTAGATATGCTAAAGTCACCATCAAAATATTCAACCTTAAAGAGCCCACTATTCGTTACCACCCAAACCTTTGATTTTCCTGCAGATGAAATGGCTAGAATTTCACTCTCAATTAATGAATTCTGGACCGTCTTTATGGATTTTCCGCATATAAAATTTAATCCCTTTGACGAGCCCACCCAAATATTATCATCATCGTCGGTTGACACGCAGGTTAAGCGAGTAAAATTCAATCCATCTCTTGTTGTTATATACTGAAACTCTACTCCATTAAAACGGCATAGGCCACCACCAGTCGACATCCAAATATCCCCACGTTTATCCTGTGTAATGCCAGTTACTAATGAGTGTAAAAGCCCTTCACGCACTCCAAACCGCACAAAGCTATAACTTTGTGCGTCGACATTACTAACGACAACAACGTAAATAAAGCATATAATGAATACGCGTTTAAACATTTCTTAAAATTTGGGCTGTTCTTTCAAATATATTGAAATATTCTTAAAAGTTAGCCCAATACTTTTGAAATAAAAGACTATTTAACTCCTTGTCAGGGTGATTTCTATATCAATTGAAATATTTCTACATACCGCGCCAAAGAAAATAAAAAAGGACGAGGCGCAAGTCCTCGTCCAAAGAAAGGTTTTAGGGCATATATAAAGATTAGGTTACAATCATAAGATACCTGAACTCTTAATAACCCTATCCACAATCCGCATTGTAAAACAGATGGAAATTCTTTTTATCTTCGAGTTCCTTTTATCAATTAAAAAGTTTTCAAAAATGAGTATAAAACAAACCTCCCGAGACTATTTTAGATCATTGCAAATTGTTTATTATGCTTTAATTGCTGGACAACTGTTTTTTTGCGCGGTATCTTTTTTTCTAAATCAAACTGGAAATATGGATACCGGAATGAAGGATCTAAGGGAAATATTCTTAGTTATTGTACCCCTGATAGTAATTGGCGGTTTTTTGAGCAGCCGGTTCATATTCAAAGCCCGACTAAATACTATAAAAAACCAAGATAACCTTATAGTTAAAATGACCGATTATCGTGGGACTTTGATTATTAAGTACGCTTTACTCGAAGGACCTTCATTCTTTTCAATTGTTGTTTTCTTACTAACCGGCGATTACCTGTTTCTGGGGTTATCCGGATTGATAATCGTCTACTTTTTCTTTATCAGACCAACTTCCGAAGCAGCAGTGAATGATTTAGAGCTTAGCATAATGGAGGTACAATATATCAATGACCCAGATTGTGAGATTGCGGAGATTAAAAATTAATGCACCCCATTAAGTAAATATCTTTAAAACTGATGTGTACAGCAAAAGAATAAAAATTCCATTTCTACCATAAATGAATAATAAAAATTCTACTTAACTTTTATTCGAAAATACTTGAACATATTAGCCTTAAAAAGCAAAATTCAATGAGATCAAAGCTAATAATATTCTACTTCGTACTTTATCCCACGCTATTATTGGCTCAGGAAAAACTGAATAGTGTAAACACACACACCTCAGCTGCTTCAAGTATTTTAGGATTACAACCAAATGGGGTGCTCTCACATAAAAGCAATCAAGCATTAGAGGTGGCGTTCTTTTCGAGCTCTTCGAATAGTAGCAAAACTGATTTCCCAAACGATTTTGCTTTAGAGTTCACACCTTACTGGACTCAAAAACAGAGCTTAAGTCTTGACGAGTATTTATTTCCTAAAAATGTACTCAATCAAATAATAAGAAGTTCTTCCTTTTCGGTTGCGTCAACAAGAAGTTTCATGCTAGGTGATAGCACATCCACAAATGGACTTGCTATTGGGTATCGAACCACATTTTACCTTGGGAATAAAACTGATCGTGAAAAAATTCAGAGCTACAAAGCCAATTCGGATAAAACCAAAAGAATTTTCAACATAATAAGCATTAAAGCCGATGAGCTTGGCGATGATCCTAGTATTCTGAACAGAGCCGATTTTCTGGGTGAGATAAAGGATACTATAATTGTTGCTTTCAGAATGTATGAGAGCGAAAATGAGGCCACCAGGATTGCAAATAAAATACTTATTGATTCAGACACTTTGCCACAATACGATCCCCAAAAACCCGATGATTTTATCGATAGGTTTTATGTTGTAGTAAACGAAAACCTAAAAGGTGAAGAACTTTTAAATGTTTACAAAGAGAACATTAAGAAAAGGAATGGTCTATCCATTGATGTTGCTTTTGCAACACTTCTAAACTTTCCAACCAATGAGTTTGACTACTCCTTTGCACCCAAGCAATCATTTTGGATCACACCAACTTATAGATTTAAGGGAAAACTCAATTTTCTTAAATTGATGCTAGTATACCGATACGAATGTTACAAACTCGGTTACTACAAAAAGTTTTATCCAAATAATACGATTTACAAACACGCAAGCGATTATGGTTTTGCCATATCAACTGAGTTTAACAAATTCTCCTTACAGTTTGAACTGGTAAATAGATACTCAAATGCTCAAATTCCTACTGGTACCGGTACATATATGAAAGAAAACAAAACGGATACTCAATTTATAGGAACTTTCAACTACAACCTTACTGAACAGATAGTTCTCTCATATAGTTTTGGAAACGGCTTTGATCCAATTCTAAATCCAGATAACACACTTGTTTCAACACTATCAATTAACTTAGGATTTGGTGCACCAGACAAGAATACTATTAAATAGAAATCTGCTAATGGTTCTCGTAGAATTTAAGTACGAATAACCTAAAGAAGATTAACCCTATGGCACAAACAAAAGCACTTACTGCAAATATTGCAGCTATTGATATGTGCTGAGCAATCAATCCTGCCATTATCATCCCGAAACCCATCCCAATATCCACAGCAGTGTAAAGTGTTGAGTTTGCTGCTCCCCGATGCCTTGCATCAGCAAGATTATTGACCATAGCCTGAAATGTTGGGAATACCACACCATTACCAAACCCAATAATAATTGCAGATATATAGAAAATCACTGCACTCTTGGCCATAGCCAATAACGGAAATCCAATAAGAAGAAGAGTCAAGCATAATGTAAGAATTCTTCTTGGGCCATTTTTATCAAAAACCTTACCTGATGTGAGCCTTGCTGCAGCAATACCTATTGAGAAAATCAGAAAGAAAAGAGAGGAATTCTGCACCCCTAACTCACGACCGTAAAGTGCAATAAAAGAAAGTAATCCACCATAGGGGATCATAATTATTAGTACGTTTAGCGATGGACGTATCGACTTTTTATCGAATAGGCTATCAAGTTTTAGCTGAATTCGTTTCCCAACCAAAAACCTCTTACGTAGATGAACCGCCGAAGCGCATGCAAGGCTTGCAATACTAATAAACAATCCCGATTCAAACATGGCCACATATCCCCACTGATGGCATACAAACAAACCTATTACTGGACCAACCGACATACCAAGTGTTGTTGACAGTGCAAAATAACCAACCCCCTCACCCCTCTTCGACCTTGGAATAAGGTCAACAGCAATGGTAGACCCAGAAACAGTTGTAAAGCCCCACGTTAATCCTTGTGCAAATCGAAGCAATAGTATCGACGTAATAGATATTGCAACCAAGTAACCTGCAAAAAGAAAGGAATAGATTACTAAAGCCAATAGAAAAATTGTTCTTCTACCAAATCTGTCGAGTGTAAAACCTGAAAAAGGTCTTACCAGAACCGAAGCAATCGTATATGCACCCACAACAACACCTACCTGACTTTTTGTAGCATGAAGATCGGTTACTAAGTATATTGGCAATGCAGAAAGAACAGCATAGTAAGTAATATACATCAAAAAATTCGATGCAATAAGAAAAATAAAATCCTTATTCCACATCCTTTCGTACATAACTCTCTATACTTTTTAAAATTTAAGCGGCAAAGTTATTCAATAATCGGTTAAAGCTTAATGAACATTGTTAAAAAGAGAAAAACTCGGGGTTTATTCGAAACATTTCTTAATCAAAAACGTTATAATAATCAAACACTCATAAGTGTTGTGAATGTTTTAAAATGGCATTTCCACAATCCATTTTAACAGAAAAGGGCGCCAACAACGCCCTTATTCTTTTTAACCCTTTTCAATCTTGAATTCCCTTAGCATTACAATCTATTACTTTGCAAAAATTATGCTAAAAGCCTGCCAAGAAATTAGTTAGCAAAATATTACAAATTGATTAACTTTGATAAACTAGTTCATGGTCAATTTTTTTTGACAAGGATAAACTATCATTTACAAGAGTCATCTAACGATTAATAGATTATAATTTATTCCATTGCTTAAATAAATAGATAAAATATGAAAAAAATTTGTGCTATCCTAATGATTACCATGCTGACAATAGGCGCCTTCGGGCAGAGCAACCCACTCTGGCTTCGATATACAGCCATTTCCCCTGATGGTAAAACAATACTTTTTAACTACAAAGGTGATATTTACTCAGTACCTTCAACTGGAGGAACAGCAGTTCCTCTTACAATTAGCGAATCGTACGATTATTGTCCCGTTTGGAGCAAGGATGGTAAAAGCATAGCTTTTGCATCGGATCGCTATGGAAATTTTGACATTTTTGTAATGCCATCCTCTGGCGGTGAAGCAAAGCGCCTTACATTCCACTCTGCGAGTGAAACGCCTACTAGTTTTACAGCCGATAACAAATCAATACTCTTTACCGCTTATCGTCAGGATCTAGTTACCAACGCACAATTCCCGGTTTCTACTATCAACGAATTGTACAGTGTTCCAGTAACCGGAGGAAAAGTAACCCAAATAATTACCACACCAGCACTTGATGCAACGGTTAACAAAGCTGGTGATAAAATAATATTTGATGATGTAAAAGGTTATGAGAATTTATGGCGTAAACACCATACATCTGCAATTGCCCATGATATATGGACATACGACATTAAAACCCAGAAATATACTCAGCTAACTCAATTTAACGGTGAGGATCGAAACCCCGTTTTTGATTCAAACGATAACGATTACTACTATTTGAGTGAGCAAAATGGTTCTTTCAATGTTTATAAAAGTTCACTTTCCGATCCAACAAAAAATCAAGCACTAACAAACTTCTCTAAACATCCTGTACGCTTCTTAACAAGTTCGGCAAACAACACTCTTTGCTTTAGCTTCGATGGTGAAGTTTATACAATGCAACAAGGCGGAGAACCACAAAAAATAAGCATTACAATTTCAAATGACGGAAGGTCAAATCTTGAGAAGAACGTATCGGTTAACGACAACTTCACCGAAGCAAGGCTTTCTCCCAATGGGAAGGAGTACGTTTATGTTTTTCGTGGTGAAATTTTTGTATCAAGCGTAGATGGCGGCATAACAAAACGTATTACCAATACACCTTGGCAGGAACGAAGCGTTAGCTTCAGTCCCGACGGGCGATCATTGGTATATGCAGCCGAAAAAGATAACAGCTGGAATATTTACACTACTACCATAGTTCGTAAGGAAGAGCCTTATTTCTACACATCAACCCTACTAAAAGAAGAACAAGTTATAGCAACTTCTGCGGAAGAGTTTCAACCTGCCTTCTCTCCCGATGGCAAAGAGGTTGCATACCTTGAAAACCGTGTTGTACTTAAGGTTATCAACCTAGCATCAAAGCAAACACGAACCATTATGACCGCTGACAAAAACTACTCCTATGCCGATGGCGATCAATACTACACATGGTCCCCTGATGGAAAATGGTTCTTAGTTCAGTTTGGTCTTCCTGAAAAGGTAATGACTCCAGAAGTTGGATTGGTTTCAGCTGATGGTAAGGGTCAGATCATCAACCTTACACTTAGTGGTTATAACGACTATATCCCCAAATGGGTAATGGATGGGAAAATGATGATATGGGGATCAGACCGTGAAGGAACATTAGCACAAGCAGGATATCTTACAAGCGGAAATGTTTATGGAATGTACTTTACCAAAGAGGCCTTTGATCGTTCTAACCTTTCAAAGGAAGAATTTGCTTTAGTAAAAGAGCAGGAAGAAAAGGATAAAAAAGACAAAAAAGAAACCGATGAGAAAGATAAAGACAAAGGGAAAGGCAAGGACAAAAAAGAAAAAACAGATGGTAAAACATCTAAAGATTCTCTAAAATCTCTTGTTATTGATTTCAAAAACCTTACCGATCGTAAAAAAAGGTTAACTACATACACCTCCCCTGCAAATGATTGGATACTTTCAAAGGATGGCGAAAAACTCTTCTATCTAACGGTTTTTGATAAAGCCAATGATCTTTGGGTAACTGAACTTCGTACCAAAGAAACTAAACTATTATCCAAACTTGGAATTGGCAATGTAAACATGGAACTATCATCCGATGGAAAGTTTCTTTTCATCTTAGCAGATGGCAAGGCCATGAAAGTTGATGTTGAATCAGGGAAATCTGAGCCATTAAAGGCTAATGGAGAAATGGTACTCAACACAACAGCTGAGAGAAATTATATCTTCGATCATGCTTGGCGTCAGCTGAAGGAGAAGTTTTATGTTGAAAGTCTTCATGGAGTTGACTGGGACTTCTACTACAAAGAGTACAAGAAATTCCTTCCTTACATAAACAACAACTACGATTTTGCCGAAATGCTCAGCGAAATGCTTGGTGAACTTAATGCATCCCATACCGGTAGTGGGTATGGTTACAACCAACCAAACGCCGACAGGACAGCATCCCTTGGATTATTCTATGATTATAAATATCAAGGAAAAGGACTAAGGGTTGCCGAAGTGATTGATGGAGGACCTATTGACAAGGCAGCATCCAAGATTCAATCGGGTATTATTATTGAAAAGATTGATGGCCAAAGCCCAGACTCTATTGATTTCTACCAACTCCTAAACCGGAAGATCGGTAAGCTTACTCTACTTTCAGTTTTTGATCCTACTACAAATAAGCGTTGGGATGAAAGCGTTAAACCCATATCAGGTGGCGAAGAGAATGAGTTACTCTATAAACGCTGGGTAAACAATCGTCGTAAAGAGGTTGAAGAGCTATCAAATGGCAGAATTGGGTATATCCACGTACGATCGATGAATGACGCCAGCATGCGTACTGTATTCGAAGAAGCGCTAGGGCGCAACCTTGGCAAAGAGGCTATAATTATTGACACACGTTTTAACGGAGGCGGTAATATTCATGAGCAACTTTCGGACTTCCTTAATGGTAAGAAATATATTGATGTTATACCTCATGGCCAGAATGTTGGCTACGAACCCGAAAATAAATGGATTAAACCATCTATAGTTCTTATCGGTGAAAGCAATTACTCAGATGCCCATCTTTTCCCTGTTGCATATAAGCTGAAAAACATTGGAAAAACTTTAGGTATGCCAGTTCCCGGAACTGGAACCTTCGTTTGGTGGGAAACCCAAATCGATCCTTCCCTCTATTTTGGGATACCAATGGGTGGATGGCTAATGCCGAATGGAAAATTCTGTGAGAACAACCAAATGGAGCCCGATATAAAGATTCGTAACGAACAAGATATTTTATCCTCGGGCCGTGATCAGCAAATTGAAGCAGCAGTACAAGAGTTACTAAAAAAATAACCATCACAATTTTCAAGCAAAAACGCACGGTTAAGCCGTGCGTTTTTGCTTTACGATTTTGATATTCTAATCCTATTAATGCAGTCCAACTTCTCTTTTAAACAAAGAAGTAACCACAAAAACAGTTGAAATTGAAATTGTTATTACCTTTAGCCTATGCAATAACTAATCAAATAATTTTATGAAAATAAGAATTTTACAACTAGTAGTAATTACCATTAGTTTTACAATCTTTTACTCGTGCAACAAGCCTGAACACAAGCTTAGTAAAACTGAAATGAGAAGCATTATTGAAAGCAGAAACGAGCAACTAGCCAATTGTTTTAAATCAGGCGATGCAGAAAGACTTGCTCTTATGTACTCCGATTCTGCAAAGCTATGCCCAAATGGTTATCATTTCGTATATGGCAGGGATAGTATTAAAGCATTCTGGGCAGAGGATTTTAAAACATCTAAAACCCTAGAGATGTTCACTAACATTCTAACTATCGATGGCAACAATGAGGTAATATACGAAACGGGGTTGGCAACATCAAAAATAGTTTACAATGACTCTATTTATAATCCAACGGTAAAATACATCAACGTTTGGCGAAGGCAATCCGATGGGAGCTATCTACTTGATATAGATTTTTGGAATAAACCCAAATAGAAATTTTTGAATTACTTATTTCATTTTTATTGCCATCAAAATTTCGGCATTGTTCAGTAATAAGTTATTTTCGAGGTTTAATTTACTTCATGATTATGGCATCACAAACACTCACCAGCTTTGAAGAAAAGCTAAAAAGTTCTTTTCCAACACCTGAAAACATTCCTGCAGAGGTAAGAATTGATGGGAAAAAATACGAACCACTCTATTTGCTCGATGGAAAATTACTAAAATGGGACGGAACTCTCGATGATGTGAGTTCTCCTATATGTATCAGTGAAAATGGTCAAGTTAAGCGAACCATTATTGGGCAAGTTCCATCAATGGATGCAACTTCTGCCATGGAAGGCGTTTATGCGGCTGTTAGAGCATGGGATAATGGTCGCGGAGAATGGCCAACAATGAGTGTTAAAGGTCGGATTAGCGCTGTAGAAAAATTCGTGGGTCGAATGCGATTGGTTCGCGAAGAGGTTGTAAGGCTGATGATGTGGGAAATTGGAAAGAGCTTAGAGGACAGCTATAAGGAATTCGACCGTACAGTTGATTACATCATAAAAACTATTGATGCCTTAAAAGAGGTTGATCGAAACAACTCACGCTTTAGTCTCGATGATGGTGTAATTGCTCAGGTTAGAAGATCTCCCCTTGGAGTTTGTCTCTCGATGGGGCCTTTCAACTACCCATTAAACGAAACCTATACAACTCTTATTCCCGCTCTAATAATGGGTAACACACTTGTTGTGAAGCCTCCTAAATTCGGGGTACTATTACACCAACCTTTGCTAGAGGCGTTTGCAGAATGTTTTCCCAAAGGAGTAGTAAACTTTATTTATGGTGATGGTGCTAAAATTATAGGACCAATTATGCAAAGCGGATTGATTGATGTACTTGCATTTATTGGCTCAAGTCGCGTTGCCGACATTCTTAAACATCAGCACCCACGCCCACATCGGATGCGTTGCATACTAGGCCTTGATGCTAAGAACCCTGCCCTTGTTATGCCCGATGCCGATATAGACCTTGCCGTGAGGGAATGTGTAACAGGTAGTCTTTCGTTCAACGGACAGCGATGCACTGGGCTTAAAATAATGTTTGTACACTCATCGATTATTGATCAATTTCTTAAAAAACTGGTAGATGCAATTGACAAGCTACCTCAGGGCATGCCATGGGAGAAGGGTGTAAAACTCACCCCCCTACCCGAATTCAATAAGGCAAATATTCTTAAGGGTTATATTGATGACGCACTTACAAAAGGTGCCAAAATTATGAATCAGGGGGGTGGTACTTTTTACGAAACCCTATTCCATCCAGCAGTAGTGTACCCTGTTATTCCTGACGTCAAATTATATAGCATTGAGCAATTTGGACCCATAGTTCCAGTTTGCTCCTACAGCGATGAGAAGGAGTTTCTTGATTTTGTTACAAATTCGAACTACGGTCAGCAGCTTAGCCTTTTTGGGAATAACCCAAAAATTATGGCCCAGCTAATTGATCGGTTAACGAATCAGGTAAGCCGAATCAACATAAACTGCCAGTGCCAACGTGGGCCTGATACGCTACCTTTTACTGGGCGCAAAGATTCTGCCGAAGCCACACTATCTATTAGCGATGCCTTGAGATGCTTCTCTATTCGTTCGCTAGTAGCGGCACAATCAAATGAAAACAACAAGGATATTGTTCAGAGTATAGTTACAAGTCGTTATTCAAACTTTTTAAATACCGATTTTATACTCTAAATATTATCTGTTTTAAAAAATGATATTGTATTAATTAGGGCTGACAATTATAAAAGGTGAACTATGACTTTTCAAGAAATAGAGCAAAAGGCCATTGAGTTTAGAAATGATAGAAACTGGGAACAGTTTCATCAGATAAAAGATTTACTTCTAGGTCTCAACATTGAAGTTTCTGAACTTCAAGAGCTGTTTTTATGGAAATCAAAAGAACAGCAATTGGAGATTAAAAACGAAAGGATTAAGGAAGAAGTAGCCGATATTGCTATTTACCTAATATACATTTGCAAACATTACAACATCGATCTAATAAAAGCAATAAACGAAAAAATTGACAAAAACGCCATTAAGTATCCTATCGAGAAGAGCCGTAATTCAAATAAAAAGTATAATGAACTTTAAGATCTAGATATATCTTGCCTTTTTTGGAGTAAAAGCAAGAAACTTAAAATTGCCATAAAGGTTAAAATTAATACCATGATAGGTGAACCAAGGTAAAGGTTAAATTTTTCAGGTTCACTCAGTATTTTAGTAGTTATGGTTTTCGTGTGAACAAATCCAAACATAATGAAAGCCCACCCGACGTGTAATGCCCAAGAATAGCCAATATGTCCCGTTCTTAGAATAAGATTGTTTCGAATTGCTCCAACAGCAAAAAGTGAAACAAGAGAGGAAATACAAATGATTCCTTTATCGAGAAAAATCCATCTGTAAAAAATGTAATGGAGCAAGGGAAACGCAACTGCAACTAAAATTGAAGTATAAAATTGATTTAGCTTTTTAAACCGCTTTTGAATAAAATTTATAAGAATTGCACCCAAAACAATCTCTTCGTTAAGCGTATAGCCTATAATATGTAAAAAAGCAGTAAATGAAATGAGACTGAATGAAACGTGTGATCCCCTTGCAATGAATGTTATTAGCTGAAATGAGCCAAATGCAATAACAATTAGAAATAGTAAGCAAAAAAAGAATGCCTTTGGTTCAATTCTAAGGCCTATCCATTCCAAATATTCATCCTCCCAGCAAATACGTGCTAAAAGGATAATAAGTAAAGTTCCAATTAGGGAGTACCACCAACCAGGAAAAGTATTATAGGAGAACAATAGGTAAACAAGGACAATCAATCTGACATATAATCGGGATGGATTGCTCTTGAAATAATCCTTTATTCTTTTATACACTATCAACGATTACCTACAAAATGTAAAAATTGTTGGCTTTACAAGCCTTTCAAAATCTTTGTAGGCAAGCTTAATTAGCTCGCGATGAGATCCTGCATTAAAGGCAATCTCCTCGTCATGAGTTAATTTTTCAGCGACATAAACTGTCATTCCGTAAAGATTACCAAAAGGTGGCATTGCACCAAGCTCGCAATCTGGGAACAAGGCACCAAACTCCTTTTCCGATGAGATCTCCATAGAATTAACGCTTAAAGCGCTTTTAAGTAGATCGAGATTGATCTTGCAAGAAGCAGGTAAAACAGCCATAATTAGCTTTCCATCGGCCTTAATAACCACTGTTTTAGCGATGTCTTTGCCAGAAATATGGGCAGATGCTGCTATTCGTTGTGCAGTATAAGCCAATGAGTGATTGATTGTGACATACTCTATTTTCTGGCTATCCAGGAATTCCTTTAATTTTTTTACTGGCATAGTAGGCTTCTTTTTCAAGAAAAGTTACAGCGTAAAAAAATCAAAATCAACTTTATTTTATAGAAAAAAGAAAGCAACTTTTCACTCTATCGAAACTCTCATTTTCAGACTGTTTCATTTTTTCTCGAACGACAACCTATAAGAAAATTTTAATTGAATATTTAGCTCTGTTTTTTTGTTTTAAACCTTCGCCATTTGAGACTAAAAAAAAGACGAGGCGCTACCTCGTCTTTTAGGAAAATGTATAAATACAATTATCGCATATGATTAAAACACTGATTACTTCTTAACAGCTTTTAATGACTCAGCCCAATCGCATAAAACTTTAATTTCTTCCTTCGTTAACGTCGCATTAGGATTCTTCTCCAGGAAACCTTTTGGGGGCATTTTACCTTTAGTAGTTAAATTACAGATAGCCTTTGCTTTTGAAGTTTGTTTCTTAGATGAAAGTTCATCCCATTTTGAAAAATTAAGCAGTGATTTTGACAACCCTTTTGCTGTTTCAGAATGACAATTGTAGCATGATTTTTGGACAATACTAACGACCTCGGGCGGTAATTGCTTTTCCTCGTCACCTCCATTTTGGAGATTTTGAATATTAGAAGGACCTGCAAGCAGCTTGGTTAATACCAAAACACCTACTAACACTAAAGAATACATGATAATCTTTTTCATTTTCTTAGTTTTTAGTTATTTATGCTTTAGACTTCAATTTGAATTAACGAAATCAATTAAAATGAAAATTTCAATTCAATGTAATTCAAAATCCTCTACACCAAATTTAAATCAAGTTTTCAATAAAGATGCTTTTTCTTGAATTAATCTTTTCTTGAGATCTTTAAAAACTAATTTATGTTTTCACAGCCTTCATTTATCTTCCAAACTATTATTCTCAAAAATCAAATACTGTTTAAACTATTTTTGAAAATATTAAACAATTGAACCACAACGCTGTTTTTAAAAATAATAGTTGGAGTGAGTTGTTTTTTGCACTATCTTAAACAAAAAAAACACCAGAACACTATAAAGTCAAAATTTCTCAAAGTCATAAGAGTTTCAAAGGATTATTATTCATAGAATAAGTAACTAAAAACAACCCTTATGGAAGCCAAAGAACCTATGAATACTGGTGGTCAAAACAATGAGAGAAACGAAATACCCAAAATTCTAAAAAGATATCAGAATTCAGATTTTGGAATTCAACAACGGGTAATATTCTTTTATCGCTTATGTATAGCAATAATCATTAGCTTATTTTTAATGATGTCCTATACAAGCTACGTTCAAATTATTAATCCAATTTACGGCAAACTCTTCCTCCCCGTATTAATACCAGAATTTTCAATAATGGTTTTAACCTTGATAAGCCTTGTACTACTTATCAAAGGTCATTTTTGGTTTTCAACCCAAATGCTTCTAGCAACAACGCTTGCAACGGTTTGGGTTGTTATGTTTTTGGATAAAGGAGGGGCGGTATCGCGTCTTGATACAGTTGTTTTCATATATGCTATTCTTTCCGCACTGCCCTTACTCGTTGACAAATCAAAAACAGCAATCATCATAAATATATCTATTAATATAGCAATCCTCATTGTTTTTATCTTAATAAATAAGAGTCAACTAAATTTAGATAAATCAACTGTTATAGATTACATTTCTGATTTTACAATCTCAATAACATTCTTGGGTGTTGTTGTATATAATATTTCAAAAATCAATAAACGATCCTTTGAACGAGCTATCCAAGACATTAAAGAGCGTCACGAAGCAGAAAAAGCACTTATTGAGAGTGAAAAGAAGTACACTGAAACTATTGATCTTCTCCCTCAAACCATCTTTGAGGCTGATTTAACGGGAAAATTAACTTATGTTAATAAAGTTGGATTCGATGTTTTCGGCTATACCTCTGATGATTTGATTAAGGGGGTCAACGTACTATCAATGATTACTGAAAGCGATAGGGGAATTGCCTCAGAAAATATCAGAAATATTCTTATGGCGATCCCTGAAAAAGGGAATCAGTACACCGCCCTCCGAAAAGATGGCTCTACTTTCCCTGTTCAAATTTATTCTAAAGTGTATGAAACTAATGGTAAACCAAGCGGATTTAGAGGAATAATTATTGATATTACTGAGCGAAACAAAGCAGAGGAAGCCTTAAGGCAAAGTGAGATGTTCCGCCAAAGGGTTTTTGACAGTTCAAACATTCCAATTGTCATTATGGAACCCTCATCGTTAAAGTATATTGATATAAATAAAGCCGCACTAGATATATACGGGTTTCGATCACGAGAAGATATTTTAGGGAAAGTGCCTATTGATGTTTCCGCTGCAGTTCAGTATGACGGAACACCTTCAGCAAAAAAAGCAATAGCCTATATAATAAAAGCTATCAATGAGGGATCTGCAACCTTTGAATGGTTACATCAAAGATCTAATGGAGAGCAATGGGATGCTGAGGTTCACTTACTTCCTTTCAAATCTAACGACCAAACTTTACTCCAATTCTCATTAATTGATATTACTGAACGTAAAAAGGCTGAGAAAGCTCTTAAAGAAAACGAGGAGAGATACCGAAGTCTTATTGAAAGTCTGAACGAAGCAATTATCGTAGCCGATAATAACCATAAAGTTGAGTATATAAATAAACAATTTACCGAATTACTTGGATATACCCCTGAGGATATTGTTGGTAAAATTGGTTATAAAATACTTCACGATCCAGAGGATCTTAAAATTGTTGAAAATGCGAATGTAGAGAGAATAAACAATGTATTCAGCAGCTATGAAATTCAGTTCAAAGCAAAAGGTGGGCGAAAATTTGATATTCTGGTTAGTGGATCACCTTTAAAAAATGCTGAAGGCGAAATAATTGGATCAATCGGAGCATTAACTGATATTACTGAGCGCAAAAAAGTTGAAAAAGCACTAAAAGAGAGCCAGCAATTATTCCAAACATTAACGCAATCATCGCCTGTCGGGATTTTCCGGACAAGGGCAGATGGGTATACTACTTTCGTTAACCCCAAATGGTCAGAACTATCTGGGTTGTCTTTTGAAGAAGCCTTAGGCGATGGATGGCTTAATGCAGTACACCCAGATGATAGAAAAACGATTAAAAAAATCTGGGAGGCAGACTCAAACGTAGGAAGTACATCCATTGCCGAATATCGATTTCTCAAACCTGATGGATCAATAGTTTGGGTTCTCGGTGATGCCATACCCGAAATAATTGATGGTGAGATTAAGGGGTTTATTGGTACTATTACTGATATTACTGAAATAAAAACAACACTTGGTTTACTAGAAACCAGCGAAAAACGATTTCGTGAATTGTCCGATCTCTTACCTCAACCAATTTGGGAAGCCGACTCTTCGGGTAGAGTTACATACATAAATAACCACGGAATGGAGTTGTACGGCTACAATCAAAAAGAATTTGAGCAAGGAATTAGCCTAATTTCAACAATAATACCTGAACAAAGAGAAAGAGCAGCATTTAATATCCAAGAAAGATTAAGTGGTAAAAAAGTTAGCGCAAAGGATGAAGAATACATCTCAGCTAAAAAAAATGGTGAACAATTTCCTGTTCAGGTTTATGTTACAGCTATAAAGGAAAAAGAAAAATTTGTTGGCCTACGAGGGATAACGGTTGACATGACAGAAATTAAAAAAGCTAGTGATGCCCTCAGACAAAGCGAAGAGAAGTACCGCACCCTCATGGAAAGCATTAATGAAGTTGTTATGATGGTTGATAATGACGATAGGGTACAGTTCGTAAATAACAAATTCACCGAAATACTAGGATACACTCAGGAAGAAATTATTGGATTTATAGGCTATGAAAAGCTCTTACCTCCAAACGAGCAACTTCTTATAAAAAAAGCCAATAACCTTAGAGTTGCGAGGGTTTCAAGTCAATACGAAATTTCATTTATAGCAAAAAATGGAAAAATAATTGACTTCTTAGTTCATGGAGCTCCTGTTGAGAATGAAAAAGGGGAGGTGATTGGATCTATAGGAACAATGATTGATATTACTGAAAAAAAGCAGATTGAACTTGAGCTTGAAAGGCATAGAACCCAGTTGGAATTTTTAGTCAATGAGCGAACCGAGGAACTTGCTGCTGCAAATGAGGAATTAAAGGCAACCAATGAGGAGCTTTACTCACAGCGAAAAGAGCTGGAAGAGGCCTTAAACAACCTTAAGGAAACACAAAATAAACTTATCCAATCAGAAAAAATGGCCTCGTTGGGTGTTTTGGCAGCAGGGATAGCCCATGAAATAAACAATCCACTAAATTTCATTAATGGAGGAGCTTCCGGAATAGAGAGTTATATTAATGAGAATTTTAAAGATCATATTAAAGATGTTGCACCGCTTATAGAGGGTATTCAAATCGGAGTGAAACGTGCAGCAGATATTGTTACAAGTCTTAACCACTATAGTCGACGTGATGATTTACCCAGCACTAAATGTGATGTCAATGCTATAATCGATAATTGTTTGGTAATACTTCATAATCAGCTAAAAAATAGAATTGAGGTAGATAAAAATTTCAACAATAAAATATATACACTACTATGCAATGAAGGTAGACTTCACCAAGTATTTTTAAACATACTTTCAAATTCGATTCAAGCCATTGACGATAAAGGAACTATAACTATATTTACAAGCATAAAAAAGGATTACTTAACAATATCAATATCAGATACTGGTTGTGGGATTAGTAAAGAGAATCTACCAAAAATTACAGATCCTTTTTTTACGACTAAAGAGCCAGGAAAAGGAACAGGTTTAGGACTTTCTATTACTTATAACATTATTAAAGAGTACAATGGCACGTTAGAGTTTGATTCAGAGATTGGCGTTGGAACAAAAGCAATAATAACCTTACCCTTAAATAAAGAGAATTAATGACAGACAAATCAGCAACCATTCTTTACGTAGATGACGAGCCTCTAAACTTGATGCTTTTTAAAGCAAACTTTAAAAACAAGTTCAACGTACATACTGCTGAATCGGGGCATAAAGGGTTAGAACTACTCAAGGAAATTCCTGATACAAACATTGTGATCAGCGATATGAAAATGCCAGGAATTAATGGCCTCGAATTTATACGGCTGGCAAAAAAAGAGTTTCCAAATATTTCATTTTATATTCTAACTGGCTTTGACATTACTGATGAGATATCTCAAGCAATTGAGGAAGGTCTTATCCACAAATATTTTCGAAAACCATTCAACATCAAGGAGATTGAATCTGCAATTTTTGAGGTTTTGTAGCTTTTTCTTTACACCGAAAAGAATCTTTCCTAAGGATAAACAAGATTGTTAATTTTATTTTACTGCACCGAATATCATACCCGAAAGCATGGGTATTAACCACACTATCCATACAAAAATGCTAAATCGATGAAACTTTAGAATCATTCTCTCATTTCGATTTAACAATACAATTACGGCCCATACTGCATGAAAAAGCATTAAAAGAATTGCAATATTTCCAGTAATCCCATGAAAAGTTAGCTTAAAAAGCGAACCAGAAAGTATACTCATCGCAGTTGTTCCAATTGTATCGCATATAAAACCCAAAATAAAAAAGATTGTATGCCACCATTTAAGTCTCAACTGAATTCTTTCCGCCCAAACACCAATGGTATAAAATAGGCAAGCAATGTTTATAAAGACGATAGCCAAAACTAGAGTAGTCGAATGCATAATTATTTATATAAAACTTACCTATTAAGTAAATTGTGAAAGGTAGCAAAAAACTACTTTCAGCGTTTCATTTAAGAACAAGTAACAATGATGTAATAACCTTGCAATACACTTAACGACACAAATAATATTTGGTTACCCCTAACCCACCTTCTCTTTCAACAGATCCATGCAGTTACTGCAAAAACCAGCACCTTTCTGATCCAAATCTTCAACATAGGTACTTGATCGCATTACGCATGTTGTTGTGTGGCAGTGTATTAATCCAAGTGTATGCCCTAATTCATGTACAACCTCTTTTATTGTACGCTCAAGTAAAATATTTTCATCAGCAGCAATATTGTACCTCTCATTACTAAGCCTATAAATAGAGACAATCCCAGTAATCCCGTTAAGATAAGCTTGTCCAAAAATGTATGTTAGAATTGGAATAAAAAGGTCAACATTAAAAAGTCCTATAGTTCTATACGATTCGGACGAATAAATTGTATCTATTTGTTTAAGTATCTTATTCCCATCGTACTGCCGTCGAGAGGAATCGAAGAAATCGCTCAAATCGATATGCCCATCTTTAACCTTAACAGGACAGTTCATTACAAGTGATACTTCCTTTGCAATCCTGTTAAGAAAATAGCTCTCAAAATGTCCGAAAGAAACTATAGTGATATGCTGATTATTCATTCACAAGATGTTATACAGAAGCATAAATTCTAATAATAGGAAAGGAATTTCAAATTCCATTCTAATTGTAATTACTTCTCTGATCTTTTCAGATCATACTTCTTTATTTTATTGTAAAGAGTAACCCTATCAATATTTAACGCTTTAGCTGCTCGTGAAATATTCCAACTATACTTGTTTAGGATAAGAACAATGTGATTTTTTTCGTTTTCATCAAGGCTCTCAATAGAACTATCTATCAGGCTTGATTCAATAGGTAAATCTCTCAAGTAAATTCTTTTCCCGTTGCCTATTACTATGGCCCGTTCAATCATATTCTCAAGTTCACGAATATTCCCAGGAAATTTAAATTCCTCTAATCTTTTTAATGCTGAAGGGTCAATTGTAACAAGAGGTTTATTCATTGAATTACAATATTTCTTAATAAAATAGTCGACAAGGATAGGGATATCTCCTGCTCTTTCGCGTAATGGGGGAACATGAATATTAACCACATTTAGCCTATAGAATAAGTCTTCACGAAACGTACCTGTTTCCACCATACTTTTCAAGTCCTTATTTGTTGCACAAATAACTCTGAAGTCAGACTTAATTTCCTTATTCCCTCCTACCCTTATAAAACTCTTCGTTTCGAGTACACGAAGTAACTCAACCTGCATCTTTGAAGAGATTGTTGCAATTTCATCTAAAAAAATAGTACCACTATCGGCCATTTCGAACCTTCCTTTACGATTGTACAGAGCACCTGTAAATGCTCCTTTTTCGTGACCAAATAGTTCACTTTCTAAAAGACTCTCCGTTAATGCTCCGCAATGAACACTAACCAATGGAAAAAACTTACGAGGCGAATTAGCGTGTATTGCTCTAGCTATTAACTCCTTCCCTGTTCCACTTTCGCCAGTTATTATTACTGATGAGTTAGACTGAGCAACACTCTCAACTTGTCTTAGGACGCTTTGCATTGCTTCACTTTTTCCAATAAGATCCTCAACACTTTCTAATGTTGCGACTTTTTGCTTAAGAGCCTCATTTTCTCCAACTAGGGAAATTTGCTTTGAAGCGTTACGGACTAAATGAGAAAGATCGTCCGGATCGAATGGTTTTGTAACGTAATCGAAGGCTCCATCTTTCAATGCCTGAACAGCAGTATCAACCGTAGCAAAAGCAGTCATTACAATTACAATAATATCCTTTTCAAGAGCCTTTATCCGCTTCAGCATCTCCAAACCGTCCATCCCCGGCATTTTGATATCGGCAAGAACAATATCAAAACATTCAGATTCAAGAATTGAAAGAGCCATTTTTGCGCTATCAGCGCACTCAACGCGATAACCGTCTTCAACAAACCAGTTGTATAATGAATCTCTTACCGATTCTTCATCATCAACAACTAAAATCGAAATTTTTTTTGTCATTGTTTTATCACGTTACATCCTTAATTAATGGTAATAATATGGATATAGTTGTTCCTTTTCCGGGTTCCGACTTTACTTCAATTTTACCCTTATGATTTTTAATAATACCATGAACAATTGCTAAACCTAGTCCATGTCCACTTGTATTCTGTTTTGTTGAAAAAAACGGTTCGAAAATATGAGGAAGATCCTCTTTTGATATACCAATCCCATTATCAGAAACATCAATCTTTATAAAATTATCATCAATATTTTTTGTTTTAAGAACAACCTCAGCGTTTTCGGTAACTGCTTCCGAAGCATTTACTAAGAGGGCCATAAATGCCTGTTTTATTTGATTTGGGCTACAGTATATTTCATCTAATTTCGCTGAAAGATCAGTGTAGAATGACACATTTGCAATCTTCATCGGATGATTCATCAACTCACAGGTATCCCTAAGTACTTCGTGTATATGCTTTGGTTCAAAATTCTCTTGGTCTTTTCTCGAGAAATCGAGTAAACCCTTTACGATATCACCACATCGCTTGGTTTCATTCTCTATTAGCATAAGCTGCTTTAGCATCAACTCCTTTTTGGCTGGATCAATGTCTTGATTACTTAGCTGCTTATACACAAGCTTAGTATAAACAAGAATACCTGAAAGGGGGTTGTTTATTTCATGAGCCACCGAAAGTGAAAGTTTTCCTAGTGATGCAATTCGCTCTACATGGATTAAATCGCTTTGAGCCGCACCCAATTCCTCTGTTTTTTTCTGAACCTTATACTCTAGCTGCTGCGACCAATTATGTAGTTCCTTATTAGCCGCCTGAAGGTTATCAAGCATATCGTTTAACGCAAGAGAAACCATCCTGATATCACTTAGCTGATTTGGCTTGATCTCTAAACGGGTATCCTTATCACCATTTGCAACAGCCTGACTTGCTTCCACTATTGCACCTAATGGTTTTTTTATCTTTTTATTGGTAAAGAATATAAGAACTGAAGCTAGTAATATTGTTGATAAAGTTGCCAGCAAATAGAATTCTGCTGTTGATTTCTTAACGGCATCATCAAGATCGGCTAATGGGATTTTAATAATTAGCGATCCAAGAACATCTTCGGATTGAGTATGCGCATGGCAAGAGCTTGTATAGCATGATTTCTCATTCAGTATCGGCGACCTTATTAGCAAATGGCGATGCCCATTATCCTTGTCGGTCATGCTGCAACCACTTTTCAAGCTAATAATTTTATATGTCTTCTCCTTCCTTGGAAACATCTCATCAAGATCGGAATGACAAGCTGTACAATGCGGATTACTATGGTTATTACTATCCGCTGCAAATGAGGTATAAGCCAACTCATTACTATTATCGTACATGTTAACCTCATCAATCCCTGGCATTGTGTTAATGATGTCAAGTGTATACTGTAAAGCACTTCTATCGTTTTCGAGCATAGAACGGTAAAGTGATCCCTCAACCAAATAGCCAATATTATTACCATTCTGACGAATTACAGTTTTCATATGCTCCTCGTTTACAGATAAAAAAATCACTCCGAAAGAGGCGAAAAGAATAAGGGAAAGGATTGCAATAATAAATATCACTCGTCCGTATATAGATGACCGGAAGTTGAAGTACTTATTTAAGAATGGTTTCCCTGAATTACTAGTTTGATTTGGAATCATATTTTCTCCCACTCTTTATACTGGATTAATAGTAGATAAGCTCAATAAATTTATAAAAACTAAATGAAATAAACCACCAACAATTCATAAATAACAATACCCTACAGTTACAAGCATCATAGGGTATTGAAATAAACTTTTAGGCTTAAGATTCATCCTAAGGTTTATTAAGAAAAGTGGTTTGAAAGTCTTGCCAAACCTCTTTTGGCATCTCGGACATTGGAAAATCAGCGAGTTCACCACCATCCTGCAAAACCACCATTGCAGGTTGTGCCGAATACTTCTCTGTTGATGCTGATAAAAAATCCTTGAAACGAGCCAATTCCTTGGATGTCCATTTCAAAGCCTCTTCGGCAAGGTAGTAGCCACTAGTTTCTGTAATCCAACTTGATGGCTTAATCTTGCAAACCCACCCATTCTTATAAGGATCTTGATTGATTAGCTCAGGGCTTTTGCTGAGCAAGGAATTAGAATCCATTAACTCCCCTGAAATTGGAGATGAAATTTTTAGGACCTTCCCATTTCGACTAATTTCAATAAGGTCATCGCCTTTGGTAATTTTATCACCAGCATTTTTAAGAACTTTTAATTGCACCTCGCCAGTAATATGAAAGAGCAAATCATCTAGTCCGACTCTTGCAATTCCTGACATATCTAAGTGAGTCCATGCATGGTTTTTCCCGAGGAAAACACCTTGAGGCACTTCCAATGAGTTTGCAGATAAAACACCAAAGCGTTTTTGAAACTCTCTGCGGAGTTTTGCTTTTCTGTTAAGCAAAATCCAGAAAGGGACTAGAATTACAAAAAAGATTATTACTGCTATATATTCAATCCCTTTAGTTTCAAAGATGTTAGAGTAGCTAAAACCTTCCATTTTAGTATATTTTTAAGTTAAAGCCCAAATATTAATTACTATCTTTTTTCATCTACAACCCATGCTGGGGAATCGCGTAAAACTGGCATTCGGTTAATTACCCATCTAAAAATCCAAATTTCAGTAAACATAACAGCAAGGGTAACCACAAATTCCATCCACGATGGGATGTAGCGAATTTCAGCATCCCATCTAAAACCAATAATAGTAACATTAAGTCTATTTAATATCACCCCAACAATCGTAATTATTGCGGCAATCTTTATTAGCTTAAGATTGCGTGTTCTATAGCTAGAAAAGAATAACAACATAGGGAACAAAACAAAACCAACAACTTCGAGCATGTACCAGTTTCCCATCGAAGTACCAAAATACTCCCAGCGTTTACCATGAATAAATACAATTACTTGAAGAAAGAAGTAAGCGAACATGGCAACTGAGCAAACCTTAGACAACCCATGAAGTATTTCATCATGTGCATGCTCATTCTTATCACTAATCTGCCACGAGAAAACCTTCTGAGTAATTGATCCCTCAAAAATTACCATCGATAAACCAGCAAAAATGCTAGAAATAAAGAATAGTATAGGTATAAATTCAGAATACCACAGAGGATGTATCTTATCTTTTGCCATTAGGTAAAGCGCCCCTAAGCCCGATTGGTGGAGGGTTGATAAAGTAATACCAAAAATCACCGTTGCAATGGTCATCCCCGATAGAATTTTCCTAGCACGTCTTGCGCCAAGCCATTCTGCAATTGCAGGAGAGAATTCGATTAACTGAGCAATCATATAAAGAAGAAAGTGCCATGCTACCAAAAAAAGAACTGAACTTGCTCCAAAATTATTCCCAATAATTGGATTTATCACATTCCATGGGCGACCAAGATCAAGAAGAAGAGCACCCGCATAAAACAGATACGCCAAAAAACCGTTAAGAACTGTTACCCTAACAATTGAATGATACTTATGCATGTTAAGGATATAAACCATAAATGTTAGAACATACGCGCCACCAGCAAATGCAACACCCGTAACAACATCAAAGCCAATCCATAATCCCCAAGGAACATCCTGAGTAAGATTTGTGATCGATCCTATCCCCTTCCAAAATCGAATTACGATGAGCACTAACCCTAAAATCATTATTGGAAGAGAGATTATGTTAAAAGGAGTAAAAATTTTCCCTTTAGGTTTAAACTCGCTTTTGAGGAATTTCCAAATGGGCTTCCCATCATTATCTCTAACATTATATGCAGATAGATCATTCATTATCACCTCCCTCCTTTGTTTGATTATTTTTTGTTGCTTCGTAAATACCAAGTAGGATTGGTGGTAAGAGGACAAATACAGTTGGTACACTAAACAAGAATCCCTTCGAGAGCTCAGGGTAAGATGATTTTTGAATTGAAGCATTAAATCCTAATTCACTAATTGAAGTGGGGGTTAAATACATAAAACCTGTTCCACCAGCTTCATTTTCGCCATAAATATTGTCGTTATAAGATCCGGGATTGTCATGAATTCTTTTTCTTGCTTCTTTAATAAGATCACTTCGCTTACCAAACATTATTGCGTCAGCAGGGCAAATCTCAGCACAAATCGGAACTCCTCCTTTAATAATTTTATCATAGCACATATCACACTTCTGAATCTTAGGATTTGGACTGTGATATTCGAATTTTGGAATATCGAATGGGCAGGAGATCATACAGTATCGACATCCCATACACTTTTCGCCCCTCCATATTACTGGTCCCTCTTTAGTTTTGTACATAGCTTGAGTTAGGCAAGCCGCAGCACATGCAGGTTGGTTACAATGCATGCATTGTTTCCGATTATAAACCTCCCCTTTTGTAGTTGAATATGAATTTACAACAACCCTTCGTGTTTCATCTGTTTTTCTAACAATACCAGTCTTAGGTTCATCAATCGGTTTAGGTAATCCATGTGCTTCGGCGCAAGCAATCTCGCAGCTTTGACATCCACCGCATCGCCATGAATCATATAGCATTCCGAAGAATTCAACTTCTTTTTCCTTCGATGTTGAAGCCAGACCTTTACCCACAGTAAGTGTAATGCCTGCAACACCAAGTATTTTTAAAAAGCCTCTTCGATCTATACCCATAACTTAATTTTTTAGTTGTTTAAAAAACTGATGTTATGTTTGTTATAGTCAACTCGCACTATCAAGGAAATGTGTTTGAAAGTCCTCCCACACCTCAGGTTTCATATCTTTTAGAATTCCATTTTTAATTTCTCCGCCATCTTGCATCACAACCTGATAACCTTCTGTTTGCTCCCCTTTTAAAACTATTGCTAAAAAATCCTTTAGATGCAAGAACTCCATCTTTATCCATTCTTTGTATCCTTGTGACATTATTAAGAATTGAATGTCTCTAAACCAATTTGAAGGTTCAATCATATAAATCCATCCATCTTGATATGGAGATTTAGCCAGAACTGAGGTATCAAACTCTAACCCTTTATTATTAGCTTTTATAGTACCAGAGATTGGTGCCTTAATGTTAAGCTGCTTCCCATCTTGGATTATTGTAAGAAAAGGGTCCCCCTTCTTCACTTTTTCTCCTATTTCCCTCATCTTTACTTTTGAAATAGGGCCAGTTACGTGTTGCAAAAAATCGTCCAGTCCGACACCAACAGTACCATCCTTCTCCATAAAAACCCAAGTATGTGACTTATCAAAATAAAGTCCATCAAGAATAGCAATCGACTTATCATCAAAGAAAGGTATGGCCTCAACATCAGTCCTACTTACCGACTTCCTTTGAATACTTAATCTTGACACAATCGAATCTATAACGAAGAATGAAACCGCCAAAACTGTTAGTAGAATAATTGCGAAAGGAACTATATAACTTCTACTATTCGAAGTTGTTTTTACTTCTTTGAAATAAAGTTTATCAATATTTGTTTTTATTTGGCTATTAGTAAGATCACAATAACCATTTGTGTTCATTAATTGCTGTCCTGATGAAAGTACCCATGTTAAAAAGGCAATCTGATTTTGGTCTTTAGGTGTGATTGATGAAATAGAGTAAATATTTCGATACAATTCCTTAGGGTATTTCCCAATCCAAACACCATGGATTAAGGCCTCCGCATTTTCATATATTTTCTCATTAAAGTCAATCTTACCATTTCCATTTTTATCTATTGGTAATGGATAAATGCCACTTACAAAATTTTTTGTTTTAGGATCAATAATATCAGACATCATACAAAAACCAACCGACAAGGGCTCATTTCTAATTATAGCAAGTAATTCTTCACTTGTTTCAACTTCATTTATCTTAACAGTCCCCTTATCTATATTGAAAAATTTAATAAGACTTGATTTAAAAGAATCATTTCTTAACGAGTAAACTTTTACACTGTTAGTAATTTTAGATGTCAACATAACAAGTTTCTCGGAAGTAATTCCGCTTAATTGAAAATCTCCGATATGTGGGTTTCTTTGGTTAATAATTGGAACAATAACATCTACTCCTACAACCATTTTCCACGCAAAGCTATTATTTAGATCAGGCAAATAATTACTTGAAGCAAACGCTAAGTTGGTTAATATTCCCAATTTGCTTTTATCTGTCCCTAATTGTGGTATAACACTAATTTTCAGGTTAGGATTATCTTTCATATATGCATTTGCCCAACCTGATGTAAGGTCATACAGATCGGGAGTACAATGTACAATCATAGTATCATTCAATGATTGTGTATTGCTTGTGTGTGCTTTTAAGTTACTTATGCTATTAAAGCAAAGAATTATAAAAGCAATTAAGGTGAAAAATTTTGTTTTCATGGTATTATTATTTTTTTCTCAATTATTAACAATTTATAGTTTACAATTAATTATCAGATCTACATCATCTTACTACAACCCAAAAAAGGAATTCAATAATAGTGCCGAAAAACAATTCAAACATATATGTTTGATTATATGATCATTACAATCATAATGCATAAATACATTACAAGTACTATAGCTGATTTTTTCAACACTTATCAAATATTAGTTCTCTATATAATTGTCATTCTTTTTGTTAAATCAATTGTTGAAATATTTAAGACTGTTGTATTTTTCTACACTATAATAAAAAAAGTAATGACTATTCATTATTATAAACCTTATCAAATTGATATTCTGCGGAGTAAAATAACCTTATACTTAATTTACTATTTGACAATAATTAATCATCAACAATAATTCAAATGTCTTCAAACATTATAAATTCGTAGATGTTTTTATTATAAATGAATGCAATGGAAACTCATATTCTAGAAGTAAAAGATGTTTATAAGCATTTTAAGGAAGTAAAGGCTGTAGACGGGGTAAACTTTTCTGTTAATAGTGGAGAATTTATCGCTTTACTTGGACCTAACGGAGCAGGAAAAACAACTACAGTTGAAATGATTGAAGGTATTCAGGTTCCAAAGCGAGGAGAAATCCTTATTTCTGGGATGACTTGGAAAAGAGATGAAAAAAGTATTCGAAATAAAATCGGCATTTCTCTTCAAGAAACCCGATTTATCGACAAACTTACTACAAAGGAAACAATTCAACTATTTGCAAGTTTTTATAAACTTCCTTCAAGCAGGGTTGATGAAGTATTAGAGATTGTAAATCTATCTGAAAAGAAAAAAAGTTTTGTACAAAACCTTTCAGGAGGGCAACGACAGAAACTTGCACTTGCCATTGCCTTGTTGAACAATGCCCCCTTACTACTTCTTGATGAACCAACTACAGGTTTAGATCCAACTGCAAGACGCGAAATATGGAATATTTTAATTGACTTGAAGAGAAATCGTAAAACTTCGCTAATACTTACTACTCATTACATGGAAGAAGCAGAGTACTTATGCGATCGTATTATTATCATGGATAAGGGGAAAATATTAGCGCAAGGTACCCTTGACGAGCTTCTTTCTGCTAATAACAGTAAGGAAATAATAGAATTCTCAACTTACGACTCATTCCCTAATGATTTCTTTTGTTATGACGGAGTATATAAATTAGTATGGGATGAAAGAACTAATAGCGGGAAATTGATAGTTGGAAGTATTGTCGCACAATTGCCAATTTTCCTTGAAAGAATAAATCAACTTGGAATAAAACTCAACCAATTAGAATGTCGAAAGTTAACTCTCGACGATCTTTTTATATCTATGACAGGCAAACATTTAGCGGATTAACAATACCCTATAAAACAACCTCTTAAGCAATATAATATGTTTAAAAATTCTTTCATCCAACTTATACTTGTCCAAATTCGTGATTTCTACCGCGAACCTGCTGCATTATTTTGGTCCTTACTTTTCCCTGTACTTATGGCATGGGGACTTGGAATTGCATTTAGTAAAAAACCTGAACAAACTAAAACAATTGCTTTAGTCCTAAACGAACATCAGAATACAAATTCATTTGAAAGATATATTACCAAATCGACATTCATTAAAAAAACAGATTCTATAAGTGGTACATCATTTTTTTATATAGACTATGGCAATGAGAAATTAGGTATTACACATTACATAATAAAACCAGTAAATAACCAACAAGCCGAATTGATGATAAAACGCGGGAATGCTGCCTTATTTTTATCTATAAATGACAGTACTCTTGAGTACCATTTTGACCGCTACAATTCCGATGCTCAACTATCATACCTTCAACTAAGTTCACTTTTTAAAGGTGAAGTTCAATTGAGCCAACAAAGTGAAGTTATGCCTATGATTGAGAAAGGTACCCGCTATGTTGATTTTTTAATTCCGGGATTAATTGCAATGAATGTAATGATGTCGGTAATGTGGGGGATAAGCTATACTCTAATCGAAAATCGCACAAAAAAATTGCTTAGAAGAATGGTTGCTACACCTATGCCTAAATGGGAATATATAGCTTCGCATATAGTTGCTCGAATAATATTGTGTTTTATTGAAGCTATTATAATTTTCTCCTTTTCCTATTACTATTTCAACATAACAATAGAAGGAAGTATATTAGCTTTCATCATACTATTTCTTTCAGGAATCATTGCTTTCTCCGGGATAGCCGTTCTTATTGCTTCACGTACAGCCAAAACTCAAGTTGGCAATGGTCTTATTAACCTAATAGTAATGCCAATGATGCTATTATCAGGAATTTATTTTAGCTACCACAACTTTCCTGATAAGGTAATACCGCTAATCCAAGCATTACCTCTTACAATGTTAGCCGATGGAGTAAGAGCAATCTTTAACGAGAGTGCAGGTATTATTCAAATATGGAAATATATTCTCATTCTTAATGCTTTAGGTCTTATAACTTTTACTATCGGCCTTAAAACATTTAAATGGTATTAATCCTAAAACGTTAAAACTTTATTACTTGAAATTACCCAGTTAGACAGTTCTGCAAGATTACTTCTTTCGGCACCCTCAATAAATTTTAAATCTGTTAATCCGCGTGCGTCAAGGCAGGTACCACAAAGTTTAACTGTACAGCCTTTCCCAATTAATCCTTTTATAAAGCGCTCTATGTTATAGTAACCATCTGGTGTTTTCTGATTAGGAATTGCACAAAACACTGCATCTGCCATTAAGAAGATTCGAACTTCTGTTTCTGTTGAATCTTTTTTTATTTGATTAGCTAATCTTAGAGCATTGTAGGCTTTTTCGCTTCCATAAGGAGCATTATTAATAACAAACAGAATAGCCATATTCATTCAATTAGTATTATTTGAATGCAAAATTTACATTGATATGAATAAAAGAAAAACTAGAAAGTTGAAAATCAAATTTCATTAAAACCAACATACTCCATTCCTGGAGAATCTGTTGAACGGGGTTTGAAACCTTGTTTCAAATAAAAGTCTTCCTTTCCTTTTGCACAAAAAAGCTGTATATCAGATATTCCAGATGCTTTGCATTTTGTTACAAGTTCTTTTAGTATAAGTTTTCCAATACCGCATTTGTGAAATTCAGTAGCAACAATTAAATCAACGATTAACGCATGTAAAATACCATCTGAGATTACTCTTCCAAAGCCAATCAATCTCTCATCATTGTATATGCAAACATAAAACCAAGAATTTTTAATTGCTTCGAACAACAAACCAGGGCTCAACCGGTATTCCTTATTCCAACCAGTTGATTCAAATAGATTATAGTAATCTACTTTATCAGGGGCACTATAACTAATTTTAAGTTTCACTTTTTACAGTGTTGAGTTAATTACTTAAATAAAACAAAATGATAACCACAAATTATATCGTTCAACAAATCTGCATTTTAACATCAAAGTGATAACTTTTATAGATGTTTTACTAATTAGAAAGTGTTCGATTCTGAACTTATATGTGCGAATTCAACCAAAACAATTATTAAACATTTTTACCTAATTAAATCCTTAAGAGTATCTTTAATGTCATGATGAATATATACAAACCCCATTTCAAGCAACCTTCGGGGAATAACATTCTGGTTTGAAAAAATTACCTCATCTGCCATCTTCCCCAAGAAAAACTTTAACACAAATTTGGGTATAGGTAACCATACTGGTCGTTTTAATGCGTTACCAACACCTACTGCAAATTGCTTAAATGTAACTGGGGTTGGTGACACTAGATTGAATGGGCCTAAACAATTCTCTTCTTCTATAAGAAGTTTTACAGCATTTAAATAATCATTAATGTGAATCCATGATATTTTTTGAAGACCATCACCAAACCAACCACCTAAGTAATATTTTGTTGGGTTAATTAATTTTTCTAAGAAACCTCCATTTGAAGATAACACTATCCCAGTTCTGATAAGCACCAAACGACAGTTACTATTAACTGCTTTTGCTACGCTCTCCCATTCTGAAACCAAATTCGATAAAAAACCATCTCCTCTAACGCTTGCTTCGTCATGCTGAATTTCAGAGTTATATGGATAATAACCAATAGCAGAAGCTTGTATTAGTACTTTGGGTGGATTAGAGCATTTATTAATTGCTTCAACAATTGATTTTGTAGTATCAATTCGGCTTCTATATATCCTCTCCTTATTTCTCTTTGTCCAACGTACAGCAATTGATTCTCCTGCTAAATTAATAATGGCAAAAGCATCATTAAATATTGGTGTTATGGGCAACGAATCACTTCCATTCCAATATTTAACATCAATTTCATTACTAAATATATCTCTTGCTTTTTGAACACTCCTTGATAACGCCACTACATTATACCCTGAGTCCACCAAACAAGGAATAAGGCTACGACCGATCAACCCAGTAGCACCAATCACCACTATGTTATTCCCAAAACCATTCATCTTTTACAGTTTTTAAAACTCTGCTATAATTCCAACTGTTGGCAATATTGTACCTGAACCTTCACTTTTAATCTTTTTAAGCATGTATCTATTTGAATCCGAAGGATCTACAACTGGGTTATTATTCTGATCAAGAACTACAACCCACTTATCTACGTCATCGCTTTTAAAATTATATAGGTTCTGTATATCAATATAGAAATTTAATGTCCATTTCTTTAAATAGTACATCTTGTCAATCCTAATATCGAGCTGGTGATATGGCTTTAACCTTTTACTATTAAATTTACTATAATCAAGGTACCCATTTGGCTGCAAAGTCCAGGCTTCTATTAAACTTGACTTATTTAAATCGTATGGAGTATATGGTTCTTCTCCTACATATCGCCATTTAAAACCAACGTTCCATGTTTTCACAAAAACTCTAGTAGTAGTAAGGGTAAATAAATTCCTATTATCCCATGCCGTAGGATAATAAGAATTTAATACTTTAAAATTCTTATCAAATCTATTTACCTGGCTCCACACAAGTGTATAAGCGGCAATTACATTAAACCCAAACAATTCTTTACTTCTATACAAAAACTCAACACCATAGGATCGACCTTTTCCAATTGATAAAACCTCTTCATCACCATAAGTACCAAAATCAGCACCCTTACCCGCTAATGAAACGGAATCTTTAACTGAAAATGGGTAATTTGAATATAGTTTGTAAAATCCTTCAACACTAACCTTACTTGATGAATTTGGTAACCATTCAAAACCTAAAACAAAATGATCACTCCGAATGTAGGTTAGCTTGTTGTTTTTATTTAAAAGATTGCCCGAGTCATCTCCATATCCTAGGGTAGTATAAGATGGTTGTTGAAAATAGGTTCCAACGTTCAAATTAATCGAGTAACCTGGCATAAACTCATATGCTGCAGAAAATCTAGGGCTAAATTGCTCAAACAAATTACTCATCTCTTTTGAATAGCTATTTGCATCTAACCTTGCACCTAAGGATAGGGTTAGTGACTGATTGAGAAAAACTTTGCTTATTTGGCCAAATGCATTCCATTTATAAAGATCGAGATTTGTATCGTATTTAATTTGAGAAGAAGACCCATTTACAAAAACAGCCTTTAGCGTATTGTTTGTATAATGAGCATATTCCAATCCTGCGCCATAATTAATATTATAATCATTTAAAGTTTTTATATCTCTTTCGTACCTTAATTTATTCTCTGCCTCTTGTGATGTATAGTCAAGTAGCTTTGGGTTAGTTTTAATATTGTCTTGATATTTATACTGTCGATTGTTGAGCATATTCCTACTAATAACCCATGTGTCGAATCCATTTTCATGAAAATGTTTATAAACAACACCTAAAGTATAGTTCCATTGCGTATTAACAGGTAAGTAACTCAAAATATATCTTTGGGACTCTGTTGGATTCTTAAGATTAGTATTCAATGTAGACTTATCAATTGCGCCAAGTCCAATAACTGTGATTTCATTCTTTTTCCCTAAATCAGAATGGGTTTTAAACTGAAAATCGTTATAAGTAGGAAGAAAGGGCAACCCTAGTGTATTAAATAGAAATTTTAAATAAGATCGTCGAGCCGAAAAAATAAACGATGAACTTCTAGTTATTGGACCATCGAGCGTTAGTGCCAGATCAGAAGCACCAAGTGCAGTTTTAACTTTTAAGCGCTCGTTGTTACCCTCGATTTGCTTGAAATCGAGAATTGAACTTAATGCATTTCCTTTAGATGCGGGAAATGCTCCAGAATAAAAGTTTACCTCACGAATAAAATCAACATTAATAATCCCAACCGGACCACCAGAAGCACCTTGTGTAGCGAAATGGTTTAGATTTGGAATTTCTACACCATCAAGGTAAAATCGGTTTTCGCTTGAGCCGCCACCTCGAACAATCACATCATTTCTATAGGCTGGTGTAGACGAAACCCCAGGTAATGATTGTATTATTTTACTAATATCTCGGTTTCCTCCGGGATTCTTTTCAATTTCATCAATATTGATTCGACGAAGTGAAAGCGGACTTTCTTGATTCTTTCGAAAAGGAGAGGCTTTTACTACAACCTCATCTATTTCGACTGATGTCTCTTCTAGAAAAACCTCTAGATTTGCTGGGCGGGAATTTGTAATAAGAATTGCTTCGGAAATAAATGTTTTAAACCCAATTGAAGACACCCTTAACTCAATATATCCTGGCTTAAGCCCTTTAATCTCGTAATTCCCATCAATATCTGTTGTAGTTCCAAAAGTTGTATTCCAAACAACAACATTGGCAAAGGATATTGGTTTGTTGTTTTGTTTATCTAATACTCGCCCATGAATAATCCCATTATCTTGCGAACTTGCACTTCCATGAAAAAGAAAAGCAGATAATATTATTGTATAAAAGAACCTCATAATTGTTTTTCATTTAAAAACAACACGAAGCTATAGATTGTTTAATTTTCATGAAAGAATATTAAACATAAATAAAGAAACTACACAAAGATAATTACTTCAAAGATTTAGTTATTTAAAATAACCTCCCAAACCCCCGGTTCAGTTATCTCAATCTCAAAATCTACTTGAAATACAGAAGATTTAAATGAATTCTCGGAGCTGTAGCCAACGGAACATGAAAAAGGAAATACAATATTTTCATAACCTTGTTTAGATCCCACCTCGCAAGCAGTTCCACTGGAAGGCACGAAATGGAGATTTGATATTGAGGAGTTTATACCTCCATTCTGAAGAAATGAGTATAATACCTTTTGGCCTTCCCCAATCCTCCTTACACTATATCTTGCTACACCCATTGATTTGATTACTTTATAAGGAGCAGGGATAATTCTCTTAACAAATAAATCATCACTCCATACACCAAATCTCATACTATCAACTCCATCTTTTTTATAGTAAAATTTTCCCTTCCCTTCCCTTTTCCCATCCTTCCATTCTCCATCATATACTTCACCGTTCGACCAAGTGTATTTCCCTTTTCCACTAGGTAGTCCATTCTTAAAACTTCCTTCATATTTATCTTTTCCTTCGGCAATTCCTTTGCCATGAGCCAATCCATTCTTGCATTTCCCAGCATACTTCTCAGCAATTTCAGGCTTTAATACTTTACAAGATTCTTGTGCTATTATGTTTCCATTGAAATAACAAAATAGAAACAACATAAAAAGCAGAATTAGTTTTTTCATAATTTTTTGGATTTTAAATCTATTTTTTAGCGTTATACTAAATTAGAATTAATAAGCCATTAAAAAAATGCTATAAACAATATATTATTCTCCCACCTTTTTACTTTTAAGTTCACTCATTATATAAAACTTCATTGAAGCTATATAAGATCTGGCTTTGAGATAAAGGCTATCCAAACGTGAAGCATTTTCTTGATCTAAAGGAATTAATAGTTTAGTAGAATCGTTTTCCCACTTATAATATAGCGGTGTTCGCTGAAATGAGACACAACCAATGGAATCCATTGCAAGAGAAAAATTATATACTCCATAACTATTTCTATTATCATTCGATAAAAGATTACCACCCGTATTCAAGTACTTTGTATTAGAGAGCGATAAATTAAATATTGTTGGAAAGATATCTCTATGGGAGCCGAACTTTTCAGCATTAACCTTTTGCTTTGGTTTATACTTTTCGGGCACATACATTATTAGAGGTATTGAATATTTTTTTAACATATCGCGGTCGGTAAACTCAAACAGAGAATTATTTGTATGATCACCTGTAGCTACTACAATAGTATTACCTCCTAAGGATGAATGTTTCAAACTATCAATAAATTTACCTAAACAGCTATTAGCATACTGGTATGCCAAGAAATTTTTATTTGCGATTTCAGGGCTGACTTTTAATCTTGAAATAATATCCTGACTTAATGAAATAGGATAAGGTTTATATGACTTGGGTGGTTCGTAAGGAGAATGGTTTGAAATGGTAAAACCAACAACAAACTTAGGCTTTCCGTCAGAATTATTAAGAATCTGAAGAACTCTATCAAAAGTGTACTCATCGTGTACTCCCCACTCGCATGAACTAGCGTTGGGGTATAACTTTTTTAAGGTTGATTTACCTTCAACATTATCAAAGTATTGATGGTATACAAATTTATCGAGGCTTCTCCATCCCATATCACCGCCTGTAACAAAGGAAGTTTCATAGCCATTATCTTTAAACGGTTTTGCTACTGATGAAGAAAGTGACCGATTCTGGTAAACAGATTGCGATATTGGAGCCAAAGGAGTCCCTGCAATAATTCCTTCAAGCGAAAAGATAGTAAGATTTCCGGCAGATAAAAAGTTCCTGAACAAATAGCAATCGGGTAGTATATCCTCCAACTTGCCAAGCACATTCATCTCTTTTGAGTTCAAATCAAAATAATAGCTATTCATGCTTTCCATAAGGATGAATACAACGTTTGGTGGATTTGAGGCAAGAAATGAATCCTTCGGTGTAGTTGAAAGAAGGTTTTCGGCTAGGCTAATCGAATCAACAGTATTTCTTCCCAGATATGTTGAAATAGCTTCTTCTGGTGATTTAAAATGGTAACTCTTTAGCATCTTCGGAATGTCGGTATCGATTCTAGAATTTTTTTTGTCGGTATAAGCATTTTTAAGCGCAAAAACGCCATTGAGTGTAAAGGTGTTAATAAAAGTATTTTTCGAAATCGTTGAATGACGGATATCTAACGGGACCATTCCAATACTACCGCGTAACCCTAAAAAGTAAACACCTAAAAACAAAATCACACAAAGGGTTTTTAGAACTGGGCTTTGTATATAAACCCATTTCACCTCCTTTTTAAATAACCATTTAATAAGAATAAAAAGTAAAACGACCCATACAAGTAATGAAATAAAAATCAATAAAACGGGATAGTCCGTCCAAATCGACTTAATTACTGCTGCCGTATCATCCTCAACAATACCAAAAAACAGAACGCTAATTCTTGTATTAAAAAATCTATAAAAATTAAAATCAATTACTGCAATCAGGGTATAAACAGTAAGCACAAGCAACCCATAGTATAATGAGGTTTTATAGTAAAACCCGTATGCTAACGATTTTCGAGTATTGATTAGCTGCAGTAAGGAAAGCACTGCTAAGGGAAGAAATCCAAAGGCCAAAACTTTAAGGTCGTACCTTAAGCCATTTACAAATGCATAAAGTGTATCCGGAATCGAGTTTGAAAGCTCATTCAGATTTCCGTAAACTAAAACAAATACAACTCTTGATATAAAGAATATTAAAATACCTATTAAAAAAAGTTTTATAAGAAACTTAACAGAAGACAGAAAGTTTTTAAAGCCATTGTTCATAGTTCACGGATTAAGGTTCTTGACAAAGGTAAAGTTTGGGACTAAAATCCCTAAATCAAAAACCACTTTTTTTAGATTGATTTATAAAATCAACAAGCAACTAGGAGAATTTGGAGTGTTTATATTGTTCTACTATTACAAAAGACTGTTAATATGAACATTACACAAATTGTTTTGGATTACTCAATGCATTAAAAAAAGAAAGAGCCTATGAATAATCATAGGCTCTTAAAAGGGTTTACTATATTTTATATATCTATACCATACCTTTTACACTTGAGATATAGTGTATTTCGGCTAACTCCAAGTTTCCTTGCAGCCTTACTCATGTTGCCATTCATTATTTTTAGTGCATTAATGATAGCTTCATGTTCAATTTCCTCAATTGCCTTGATACTATCAACTGCCTCACGGTGCTCAATGAACAAGTATTTCTTTTTAAATTCTCGTTCGTTCTTGACATCATTCCCTATGTTTCCATCAACTCGAACAACATAATCCATAAGCTTTGCGAGTTCCCTTACATTTTGAGGCCATTCATAGCGAGCCAAAATCCTGACAATTTTTTTAGGTAGAACGGGCTCTGGTTTACGCTGTTCACGAGCCTTTTCTTGTAAATAGTATTTAATAAAAAGAGGAACATCGTGCCTGCGTTCTCTTAATGGAGGAATAGTTAATGGATTTTCAGTAAGTAAGTAGAAGAGTTCCAGCTTAAACTTACCCTCTTGAATCAATTCTCTAATGTCATTACTTGTTGAAGCCATAATTCTAACATCAACTTTTATCTGCTTATTACCCCCAACACGAGAGATGTAGCCATTCTTTATTGCAGCAAGAAGTTTATCCTGTAGTCCAAGCGGAAGGTAACCAATCTCATCGAGGTAAAGGGTACCACCATGGGCTAGTTCAAATTTACCAGATTGTGCTACTTTCTTTATACCCGGGAATACACCCTCCTCAAACCCAAAAAGTTCACATTCAATCTCATTCAGAGGGGTAGATTGAAGAGATACTTTTACAAATCCATTATCCCTTCTTGTACTCGTATTATGAATAGCTTGGGCAAAAACCTCTTTTCCAATACCAACTTCACCAATAATAAGTACAGGCGATGTTTCGCTTGCAATCTTTTTAGCTAAATCAATCGTTTTCTTTAATGGCAAAGAAACACCAATAATATCATCGAACTCATAGGATGCCCAGTTCCCAGTAAACCTATTTACAACATTGTTCACCTTAATTAAATCGCGGAAAGCAAGAATAGCACCTTGTATTGAAGAATCGGGAAGTATAACTGGAGCAACGCTCAACAAATACTCAGAAACACCAGGAACATTTACTAAATCTACATTTACGTTTTCAACTCGAATTCCCTGATTCACTTTTTTCTGAATTTCATCCCATCTTGGAAGAATTTTGGAAATCTTAGAACCAATGAGTTTATCCTGCTCAATGCCAAAGAAAACAGCAGCCTGATGACTAATATTTGTTATAATACCATCATTATCAACAGTTAGATTTGAATATGGGTGTTGATTGAAAACAGCATTATAGTAATCATTTATATTACTTATATTTTCTTCTTTCTTTATTACGCTTAACGCTTGATTTATCAGTTTTGAAATCATACTAACCATAATGGCTGAGTGATCACAAACTTGAGACTTAGAAACCAGAATAACAATAGAACCAATAGTTTCACCATCTAAATTACATATCGGAGCACCTATTGCTGACCATTCACTTGAATCCAGTTCAGGAAAGTGTCCATCAATTTTTGTTACTTTTGATCCAATAACTGCCCCACCAATTGCTTTTGCTAATATCGAATTTTCATCAGGATAGGTTCCGGCAATTATAAGATTTGTCTTTAATTTTGATAAAAGCTTATTATTCCCCATGATATGAAGCAGACAACCTTCTCCATCAGAAATAAAAGCCAAATGGCTATTCTTAATTAAAAAATCAGAAATTGTATCTATATGCCTACTTGCTATATCAATAATTAAAGTTCCGGATTTAAGCTTTTCATTAATTTCTTTACCAGTAAGTATTTTTTTAGAGAATACCTGGTTTTCTAATTCATTATGGCTAAAACGTTCCTTCGCAACTTCAGCCACACTATTTTTTTTTCTTCGTCCCATATTTTTTTAAAACTTACAGTTTTTTAAACTCTAATCACAAACACTCTAAAGTATGTAATAAATTAAGTGATTATACAGTAAAAGCCTCCTTATGTGTCAAAGTAATCCATTATTTTGATAAATAAACATAAGTTTTAGACTAACACTTTATAATTAGGTATTAAGCATTTTATCTATTTAAACGTTTACAATGTTCGTTCCGCTCACAACAAATCAATTACGCGCCAAAAACTAAATCTCCTTTTTTGCCAAAAATGCAGAAGAAACAACTTCTTCAATATTTAATAATTGGCGAGAGTCTCTTTTAAATAAAGCCAAATACTCAATATTCTTTTTTAGATCAACAATCGGTGCATATGTTAACCCTAGTAAATATAGTTGAAATTCGGACGCATTGGCTCTAATTCTTTCAATTACTTTTACGTGTAATTTCGGGTTCTTAACAATACCACCCTTTCCAACATTCTCGGGACCCACTTCAAATTGGGGTTTTATTAATAGGATTACAAAACCATCATCTTTAATAAAACTTGGAATAATTTTCAGCACATTGATTAATGAAATAAACGATAAATCTCCGACTACTGCATCAACCCTGCTCCCAATTTGCTCAAATTTAAGCGCTCTTATATCGGTATTTTCGATCGACGATATTCTTTGATCATTCTTTAACCGCTCATCAAGTTGATTTGTACCAACATCTACAGCCCAAACAAATTTGGCTCCATGCTTAAGCGCACAATCTGTAAAACCACCAGTAGAAGAGCCCATATCTAACACAAGTTTATCTTTAAAATCAATGCCAAATTCGTTTATTGCCCTCTCCAGTTTTAATCCGCCCTTACTTACATAAGGCAATAAATCATATTCCTCAAATTCAACCTTATCATTTATAGCAACATTAAAAGAAGGTTTGTTAACGCAAATCCCTTTTACCTTTACCCTTCCTTTGAGGATTAAGTCCTTGGCATTTTCTCTCGATTTACAGATACCTTTTAATGTAAGATAAACATCAAGTCTCATAGTTTAAAAAACATATTACAAAAATGTACATTTATTTGAATCTCTAAAACTTCAATTACTACTTTTGCTGAAGTTACAAAATCATAATGGAACAGCTAAAATTAATAAAAACAGATGATGGTTCACATACTCTTTATTCTGAGCAGTACCATGCACATTACCATTCATTAAGAGGAGCGTTGCAAGAATCACTACATATATTTATTGAAAATGGCTATTGCTTTTTAGCTAAAAACGAGGTTAATATCCTCGAAGTTGGTTTTGGCACCGGACTAAATGCTGCATTAACCGCATCAAAGGCTGATGAAATAGGACGAACAACTCAGTATACTGGAGTTGAACTTCATCCTCCTTCTGAGTCAATCCTTTCCGAAATTAACTATTTAACAAAGCTCTCCCATGTAGACTCATTAAACTGGGATAAGATTACTCAGTCCAAATGGAATGATAAAATTCAAATAAATAGTTTCTTTTCAATAAAAAAGATACAAGACGACTTTATCAAGTACAATATCTGTAACCAATTTGACATAGTATATTTTGACGCATTTGCACCGGATGATCAGCCTGAAATGTGGAGTGAATCAATTTTTGAAAAAATTTATACAAGCACGAATCCCGGGGGAATACTTGTAACATACTGCTCAAAGGGTATAGTTAAACAAGCACTAAGAAAAGCTGGATTTAGGGTTGAACGATTAGCTGGCCCCGCAGGAAAACGACATATCATAAGAGCAATGCGCGCATAACTAACTAAACCTCAATACCTACATATAATTTTGCATTTATAAATTTTCTTAAAAAAAATAGCTTTTGAGTAATTATTATTGTTCAAATAACTATATTCGCAGTCATTCTAAATGGATCATTTACTCAAAAATAACACTTTAACTAATAAATTATGAAAATTTTAAAAACTGTAACTTTTCTACTTTGTGGTGCAGTAATTCTTTCTTCTTGTGATAGCAAAAAGATTGGAAAAACCGCTCTTAAAACTGAAATTGATAGCGTTAGCTATGCAATTGGAATTAGCATAGGTAATAATTTTAAGAATAGCAAAATTGACGATGCAAACGTTAAGGCTGTTGCTTCTGCAATTGAAAATGTATTGGATAAAGACTCAACCAACGATGTAATGACAATTCAAGATGCATCAAAGGTTATTAACAAATATTTCCAAGCAAAACAAAAAGCAGAAAGAGAAAAAGAGCTAAAGAAATACGAAGGAAACATTCAGATTGGCAAAACTTTCTTAGAAGAAAATGGTAAAAAAGAAGGTGTTGTTGTTGACGCTTCTGGACTTCAATATAAAGTTGTAAAAGAAGGCAATGGCCCACAACCAATGGAAACCGATGTTGTTAAAGTACATTACAAAGGTAGTTTAATCGACGGTACTGAATTTGATTCATCATATTCACGCAACCAACCAGTTGAATTTCCTTTAAACCAAGTTATTAAAGGATGGACAATTGGTCTACAGAAAATGAAAGTTGGTTCAAAATATATTCTTTATATACCTTACGAATTAGGTTATGGAGAAAATATGGTAAGTGAGAAAATTCCTCCTTATTCAACTCTAATTTTCGAAGTTGAACTTCTCGAAATTGTTAAAGAAAAGAAATAATTTTGCCTAACCTAACGGCTTACCAGCCAGATGTGCTTTAGCCATCTGGCTGTTTTTTTCAAAAAAATATCTTTATGAGTCTCGAAATAACCGGTAAAGTAATAGCCAAACTTCCGCAGCAAAGCGGTCAAGGGAAAAACGGAACATGGATTAAACAGGATTTCGTTATAGAAACACAGGATCAATTTCCAAAAAAGGTTTGCATTTCACTTTGGGGTGATAAAGCCAAAGAGCTAGATGCAATTGCTATTGGAGAAACCTTAAAAGCAGGTATAAATATCGAATCACGCGAGTTTAATGGTAAATGGTATACCGATGTAAAAGCATGGAGGATTGATAAGGCAGGATCGTCAAACCAAAGCGAACAAGCACCTATGCCTTCGAACGATTCACTACCACCATTCCTCGATCCTTCAAATACATTTGAACCAACGGATGATCTTCCGTTTTAATAGTGCAAGGCTGGATAATATCCAGCCTTAATTTTTATTTAATGAGAAATATTTAATTCTACAGAATAATCCTACCCATTTGACTTGCATCTCATTATAAATAATCTAAAACTTCGTCATAATTATTCTTTTGTTTCAAAATTTTGTTTTTAGTCAATATTAATCATAAAACTTCTTGTACTTTTTATAGTTGATACCTATTTTTGCGCGATTTAAAATTCGATAAAACATGTTACCACTAATAGAAGGAGTAGAAGAACAGGTAGTTAGAAAGTACCAGATGCTTGAAAACTTAGAAGCATGGCTACTTAATAATGGTGTGAATGAAACATTTGCCCAATTCTTTAAAGTTACCATTTCTCTTGCAGTTATTGCAATCTTAGCAGTAATTGTCGACTATATCACTCGTAGAATTTTCCTAGTTTCAGTTGCACGATTAGCGAAGAAAACCAAAACTGATTGGGATGATATTCTTTTAGAACGTAAGTTCTTCCATAAGCTTGCTCACTTTGCCCCAGCAGGTGTTGTTTACATTACCATCAGCATTGCACTATATGATTACTCATCAAAACTCATTCAGTTTTGCTATGATCTCACACAGATATACATTGTAGTTGTTGCATTATTAGTTATAAACTCTTTCTTAAATGCAGTTCATGACATATACCAAACCCTACCAAATTCAAAGAATAGACCAATAAAAGGATATTTGCAGGTAGTTAAAATTATCATTTACTTTTTAGGGGGTATTGTAATCATAGCCATACTAATTCATAAAAACCCCGCTAGTCTTTTAGTTGGATTAGGTGCCTCAGCAGCAGTGCTCATGTTTGTATTTAAGGATACCATCATGGGCCTTATTGCATCAATTCAGCTATCGGCTAACAACCTCGTTAAGCCTGGTGATTGGATTGAGATGCCTAGCCGAAAAATTGATGGAATTGTCACCGAAATTTCGCTTAATACTGTTAAGGTACAAAATAGTGACCGAACTATTAATACAATTCCCACATATGCCCTTGTAAATGAAACTTTCCAGAACTGGCAAGGAATGGTTGAATCAGATGGAAGATTGATCAAAAGGTCAATCCAAATCGATATGAAAAGCATAAAGTTCTGTACAAAGGATCAAATCGAGAAATTCAGTAAAATTGGCTACCTAAAGGATTATATCGACACTAAAGCCAAGGCTGCAAATAACAACGGACTGCTAGTAAGTGATTCTAGCATGACAAACTTTAGCCTTTTTAGAAAATACGTGGAGTTTTACCTAAAGAGTAAACCCACCATAAATCAAGAGACAGCGTTGGTTGTTCGTCATCGCCAGTCAACTGAAAACGGACTTCCTCTGGAGATTTACTGTTATTCAAAAGAAAAATCGTTAGCACAATATGAAGAGGTTCAATCAGAAATTTTTGAGCATATTCTTTCGGTAATGCCTGAATTTGGATTGAAGGTTTTCCAACGCCCAACTGGAGACGATCTCAGTAAAATATCTTAGCCTTTCATGTTTATAGATTATATATCCGACCCTCAACAGCTTAGGCTATTGGGGGTTTTAATTTCACTTAACTATTTTTAAAAGGTTACGATTTTTAGTAATTTTAATCAAAATATATTTTATGGAAAATAACGAAACCTACATGGAGCAAGCAATCCAACTTGCTATTGAGGGTGTAACAAAAGGGAAAGGTGGCCCCTTTGGTGCCATCGTGGTAAAAGACGGGAAAGTTGTAGGGAAAGGGAATAATGCTGTAACCTCATCAAATGATCCTACTGCCCATGCCGAAGTTGTTGCTATTAGGGAAGCCTGTAAAAACCTTGGTTCATTTCAACTTGACGGCTGTGTTTTATATACATCATGCGAACCATGCCCAATGTGCCTAGGAGCTATCTACTGGTCAAGACTAGATATTGTTTACTATTCAGCCACACGTCACGTTGCTTCATACCACGGATTTGACGACAGTTTTATTTACAATGAAGTAAATTTAGCATTCGATCAACGTAAAATTCCATTCCTTCAACTTGCTGGCGAAAAAGGAGTATTACCATTTAGGGAGTGGGATAAAAAGGATAATAGAATTGATTATTAAAACAGTGACAAGTTACAGGTTACTAGTTACTAGTTAAAAGTTAAATTTATAATGTAGCCAAATGGCATCAACGATTCCTCCAAACAAAAAAAATGTTGCGCTAGTGCTTTCTAGTGGTGGAGCCAGAGGGCTTGCTCATATTGGAGTCCTCGATGAGCTTTGTGATAGAGGTTACAACATAACCTCTATTGCAGGCAGTTCAATGGGTGCATTTATTGGAGGATTATACGCTACTGGAAACCTCGATAAGTTTAGGGATTGGGTTATAAGTCTTGATAAACTTAACATACTAAAACTTGTAGACTTTACGCTCAGCAAGCAAGGATTTGTTAGAGGTGAAAAGGTTTTTGAAAAGATGCAGGAGCTAAAGATGATCCCCGATGTCAACATTGAGGATTTGCCATTAAAATACACTGCAATAGCAACAGATATTATCAATAACAAGGAGGTGATTTTTGAAAGCGGTGATCTACACAAAGCGATAAGGGCATCAATTTCAATCCCAAATATCTTCACACCAGTTGAACATAATGGCACCTACTTAGTTGATGGGGGTGTGCTTAATCCGCTACCACTAAATCGTGTTGCCAAAGCAGACGGAGATATAGTAATTGCTGTAGATGTAAATTCAATTGTACCTTACGAAAGGCCCATTCTACCTCCTACAAAAAAGGAACTGGAGAAACTTCATAAGGAGAAATTATCTAAGATTTCTGAAAAGTGGGACTTATTATTCAACCATAGTAATTCAAATGGTTTAGACAAATCAGAGAAGAAATCGAAGATTGGATACTTTGAAATACTTGTAAACACAGTTCAACTGATGCAGTATAAACTTTCAAGCTACTCAATTGAAAAGTATCCTCCCGATGTATTGGTTAACATTTCTAAAAACTCAGGATCAATATTTGAATTTTACAAAGGGACTGAGTTTATTGCATACGGAAGGGCGGCTTGCAGCAAGGCATTAGCAGAAAAGGGCTTATAGCCCTCTTTGCCTTACCACCTCATATATAATCACTCCAGCAGCAACAGAAACGTTTAGCGAACCTATTTTCCCTTTGATTGGGATTCTAACTAAATTATCAGCAAGTTTAAAAAGATCAGGCGAAACACCAGTATCCTCTGCTCCCATTACAATCGCAATTGGACCAGTAAAATCAACATCATAAATCAGTTCAGCACCTTTATCAGCTGTGATAATGGTTTTAAATCCGCTTGCTTTTAAGAAATTTAAAGTCATTTTTAAACTTCCAACACGGCAAATTGGGATATGGAGCAGCGCACCAGCTGATGTTTTAATAGAATCTGATCCAATTTGAGCAGCACCCTTCGCAGGAACAACAATTGCATCGACACCCGCGCACTCAGCAGTACGAACAATTGCACCAAAGTTTCTTACATCCGTTACTCGATCAAGTATTAGAATAAAAGGGACTTTCCCGCTCTCAAAAAGCATTGGAACCAACGACTCTAAATCGACTACTTCCACAGGAGTAACATGAGCTACAACTCCCTGAGTATTTCTCGATCCATACTTAGCAAACCACTCAGGTGGTACGAATTGGTAAGAAACATTTTTCTCTTTAAGAAGTGTAAGCAGTTCGTTAACAAGTTCGCCGCTTAGCCCGTGCTTAATAATTATCTTATCGATTTGCTTTCCGGATTTTACAGCCTCGATTACAGGCCTGATACCGTATATTGAATCGCTTTTCTCTGACATATTAATTATGTTGTTCGTTGGTAGTTAATCGTTGATAGTATTTTAAAATTAAGCTCCTCTTTTACTCTTTAGTTCCTCCACATCCAAGGAGAGCTCCTCCCACTTTTTCATTAAATCTTTTAGTTCTCCCTTAAACTCCTGATACTTCTCAAAAAATTTATAATCGCTAGAGGTATTATCATCTGGTGCTGCAAATTTAGCATCAAGATTACTGATTTCGGACTCAACCTCCTCAATTCTTTTCTCAACACTCTCAAGTTGGACAACCACTTTACGAATTTGCTTATCCATCTCCTTTCGCTCAAGCCAAGCTTGTTTTTGATCCGAATCAGTTTTAGGCTCTGCCTCCCTCACCTCTTCTTTCTTGCGCTCCAGTTCTTTTAGGTTATCGAGTTTCCTGCGACGTAGAAAATCATAAATTCCACCCAGATGCTCCTTTACTTTGCCATCGCTAAACTCGTAAACCTTATTTACTAGGCCATTCAAGAACTCGCGATCGTGAGAAACAATAATTAAGGTTCCATCAAACTTCAGTAACGCATCTTTAAGAATATCCTTCGAACGCATATCGAGGTGATTAGTGGGCTCATCGAGCACAAGCAGATTGTAAGGTTGAAGCATCAACATGGCCATCGCCAAGCGATTTCGCTCACCACCGGAAAGCACACCAACCTTTTTATCCACATCATCCCCTCTAAAAAGGAATGCCCCCAAAATATCACGCATTCTGGTTCGAATATCACCAACGGCAACCCTATCAATAGTATCAAGCACAGTTAGTGAGTTATTAAACAGTTCATCCTGATTTTGAGCAAAGTATCCAAAGCTTACATTGTGGCCAATCCGAATATTTCCATCATACTCAAGTTCACCGATTATCATTCGGCTCATTGTGGTTTTGCCCTCGCCATTACGACCAACAAAGGCAACCTTTTCACCACGCTCAACCGTAAAATTGGCATTACCGAACACAAAGTGATTACCAAAACTCTTTGATGCATCCTTTGCTTCAACAACAACATCCCCTGATCGTGGTGCAGGAGGAAACTTGATATTCATTGCAGCCAAATCCTCTTCATCAACCTCAATAATATCCAAACGATCAAGCTGCTTTATGCGCGATTGAACCTGAACCGCCTTTGTTGCCTTATACCTAAATCGCTCAATAAAATCCTGCGTATCCTCAATCAATTTTTGCTGATTTCGGTATGCAGCCATTTGCTGCTCACGTCGCTCCTTACGGAGCTCAACGTACTTTGAATATGGTACTCTATAATCGTATGCAACACCAAGCGATATCTCAATAGTTCGCAGGGTTACATTATTGAGGAAAGCCCTATCGTGAGATATCAATAGAAGAGCACCCGGAAAGGTGCTTAAATACTCCTCAAGCCACTGAATTGACTCGATATCTAAATGGTTGGTTGGCTCATCGAGTAGCAAAACATCGGGTTTCCGAAGCAGTAGTTTCGCAAGTTCAATACGCATTCGCCAGCCACCGCTAAACTCAGAGGTTTGCCGCTCAAAATCTTGGCGTTTAAAACCAAGCCCAGTAAGCGTTTGCTCAATCTGTGCTTCGGGGTTTCCCCCGCTGATTATGTTATAGTGATCAGTTTTCTCTGTTAACTCGTTTATCAGTTTTATGTACGAATCGCTCTCGTAATCGGTTCTTTCGGCAATCTCCTTCCCCAGCCTATCAATCTCCTTTTTAAGATTTAGTGATTCGCTAAAAGCCAAAAGGGTTTCGGCCATTACAGTTCTACCATCCTTTATAATCATTTGCTGAGGCAAGTAACCAACTCGAGCATCATTTGGAATTGAAATGCTGCCTGTTGTTGGCTTCATCTCACCAACCACAAGTTTTAAAAGGGTTGTCTTCCCCGCTCCATTCTTACCAACCAGGCCAATCCTATCGCGCTGGTTGATTAAGAAGTTGATGTCCTTAAAAAGCTGAAATCCGCCAAAACTAACCGAAACCTGATTTATCGAAATCATTAACTATAGACTATTAGAATGTTAGGCATTTAGGCTATTATCTATTTAGCACTAAATTGTCACATATCACTTTTCACTTGTCGCTTTTCGCTTCTCACTAAATATGTATTACCTCCCCGTATGCAGCAGCAGCGGCTTCCATAATCGCTTCGCTCATGGTTGGGTGTGGGTGAATGCTCTTGATCAGCTCATGACCAGTAGTTTCGAGGTTACGAGCTACTACAAGCTCAGCAATCATCTCGGTTACATTGGCACCAATCATATGCGCACCTAGTAACTCACCATATTTAGCATCGAAGATAAGCTTGATAAAGCCATCCCTTGCGCCAGCAGCAGTTGCCTTACCCGATGCAGTAAATGGAAACTTACCAACCTTTATCTCATACCCAGCCTCAATGGCAGCCTTCTCACTTAGCCCAACTGATGCAACTTCTGGGGTTGTATAGGTACATCCTGGAATGTTTTTATAGTTTACTGGATGAGGGTTTTGCCCGGCAATCTTCTCAACGCAAACAATTCCCTCTGCAGAAGCAACGTGTGCTAATGCAGGCCCGTGAACGATATCACCAATTGCATAAACACCCTCAACGTTTGTTTTATAGAAATCATCAACCTTGATTTTACCCTTTTCAATCTCCACTCCCAATTCTTCGAGGCCGAGATTTTCGAGGTTTGGAGCAATACCAACAGCAGAAAGTACTACCTCTGCCTCAACCTCTTCTAAGCCCTTCTTGGTTTGGATTCTCACCTTGCAAAGTTCACCTGTAGTATCAACTGACTCAACCGAAGAGTTTGTCATCACGGTAATTCCGACCTTTTTGAATGAACGCTCAAGGGTTTTACTAACCTCCTCATCCTCCAATGGAACTACATTTGGTAAAAACTCAACAAGGGTAACCTTGGTGCCAACAGCGTTGTAAAAATACGCAAACTCGCTACCAATGGCCCCTGAACCAACTACAACCAATGACTTAGGTTGCTTTGGCATTGTTAACGCTTGGCGGTAGCCGATAATCTTAACGCCATCCTGCTTTAAGTTTGGGAGTTCACGTGAGCGAGCACCAGTTGCAAGTATGATATGGCTTGCAGTGTATTCGGATACAGTACCATCAGCAGCGGTAACTGAAACAGTGTGGTTATCTTTTAGTTTTCCTGTACCAGTAAGCACTTCAATCTTATTCTTCTTAAAAAGGAACTGAATTCCTTTGCTCATAGCATCGGCAACGCCTCGGCTACGGGCAATAATCTTTTCAAAATCAGCCTTTACCTCGGTTGCAACAACGCCGTACTCAGCAGCATGCGAAGCATACTCAAAAACCTGAGCACTCTTAAGCAACGCTTTAGTAGGAATACATCCCCAGTTTAGGCAGATTCCACCTAGGTTCTCGCGTTCAACAACGCCAACCTTCAGTCCAAGTTGACTTGCCCTTATCGCTGCAACGTAGCCACCAGGGCCACTTCCTATTACTATTAGATCGAAATTCATATTATTATGTTTTTATTTTTGTATTAGACTGTTAGACAATTAGATTTCTAGGCTATTAGATTATCACTTGTCGATTATCACTTTTAACTTTTTCTTTCTATTAATGTGTTGAAATAAAACACTGACTGACTTTACTATACCAAACATCAACACAAAAACTACTACTATTGCTGCCCCACTTGGGATATTAATACTATAGGATAATAATAATCCAATAAATGCTCCGATAAAGCTTATCAGTATTGACCAGAATATAATCTTTCCAAAGTGATTTGAGAAAACATTTGCTATGGTTGGTGGAACTGTAAAAAGCGAAATCAACAGAATAATTCCAACCACTCTAATACTTAGAACTATTGCAATTGCTATAAAAGCAATAAGAATGTAATTGAAGAAGTTCACAGGAATTTTCTGAGATCTTGCAAACTCCTGATCAAACGCGATGTAAAGTATCTGACGGTAAAAAAGAATGAAAAAGAGGATTACCACAAGGTTTAAGATAATCAGATAGATAAGATCAGAGTTTGTAACCGTTAAGATGCTACCAAACAGGAAACTCATTAGGTTTGGTGCATAGCCGGGGGTTAGGAAGATAAAAATGATACCCACTGCCATTCCAAAAGCCCAGAGAATACCAATGGCCGAGTCCTCACGGATGTTCTTACGATGCGAAAGCACCTCAATCCCAAAAGCCGACAGTACTGAAAAAACAATAGCCCCAATAACAGGGCTTATCCCCATGTAGTATGCAATTCCAATACCTCCAAACGATGCATGGGTTATACCTCCACTTAGAAAAACCAATCGACGTGAGGTTATGTATGTACCAATAATCCCAGCAGCAATTGAAACAAGAAAGGCAGCAAGAACTGCATTCTTCAGAAACTGGTACTCAAAAATATCTTTAAATATGCTGATCATGATCTTTTTCCTTAAGGTGATCGAGAAGCACGGTATGAGGAATCTTGCCGTGTGATATTACCTGAATTGGGCAATCGTATGAGGCAAGCTGCTCCGCTGTGATTCGATTCGAACGATGATAATGCAAATTACGATTTACACAAGCAATGGTTTTTACGTATGAAGTTATGGTTCCCACATCGTGCGAAACAATAATGATTGCCATTTTTTTATTCAACTCTTTTAGCAACTCATAAAGTTCCTTTTCAAACTTATTATCGACAAACGTATTCGGTTCATCGAGTATTAGCAAACGAGGTTCTGAAATTAGCGCCCTTGATAGAAAAACTCTCTGCAATTGTCCTCCTGAAAGTTCGCCAACGCTATAATTATGCAGATGATCAACTCCAGCAATCCTTAAAATCTCAAGCGCCTTCTCCTTGTTCTTCTTTTTATCTCCACCAAACAAACCATTACGCGACATCAAACCAGAGAGGACAATATCGATAACCTTTATTGGGAATTTTCTATCAATAGTGGAGACCTGAGGCAGGTAACCGAATAGAGTTTCATTTTTGCTCAATGGGTAAAAATTAAGCTGCCCCTGAAAGGGGTTTATCTCGCCAAGCAAAAGACGAAGAAGTGTGGTTTTTCCACCACCGTTAGGACCTATAACGCCAATAAAATCGTTATCGAGCACATCAATATTTACATCCCGAAGGATTACATCCGAGCCATACCCTACTGTTACATCAATTAAATCGAGAATTTTTCCCATTCTACTTTGATTTTAATGCAACGGCAAGTTTATCAACCATATCGTTCATATTCTTGAGCCAATCATAACCAAGTGGATCAATCTTTACTATTTCTCCACCTAACTCCATAGCAACAATCTCGGCATTATGAGAGTCGAATTGAGATTGGATAAAGACCGCGTTCAACCCCTCTTTTTTAGCCAAACTAAGGAGTTCCGTCAATTTTTGTGCTGATGGATTTTTACCATCCTCCTCAATTGCAATCTGGTTCAAGCCATACTCCTTCGAAAAATAGGTCAAAGCAGGATGATATATCAAAAAATCCTTTGTTTTTGAACCCTCTACCATCTTCTTAATCCGCTGATCGAGGTTATCAACATCCTGATTTAGATTTAGCAGGTTTCCTTGAAAAAGTTCCTTTTTATCGGGAAATGCTTCGCAAAGCTCCTTGCACGTATTCTCGGCCATCTTTTTAAACTCAGCCGTGGAAGTCCAAATATGCGGATCATAATTAGTATGATGATGATCCGCCTCTCCCATTATCTCACGGTGGCGATGTCCTTCCAATAGGTTTATTCCATCGGAAAGGTTGACAAACTTTATATTCGGATTAAGCTCTTTGATCCTTGGGAGTATAGTACTTTCGAATTCAAGCGGGCCAACTGCAAAGTAAATAGCTGAGTTACCAACCTCCTTCATTTGCATTGGTGATGGCTCATACATCTCGGGACTAGTTCCGGGAGGAACCATCACGTTTACTATTACTGTACTATCAGTTAATCTATCTACTATATATTTTTGAGGCAAAATACTTACTGATACAGTCGCCTTTCCCATTTGGTTTTTAGTGCTTTGAGATGTACAACCAAACATAAGAATTACTGACAAACCAATAAAAAAGAAATAGCTTTTCAACTTATTCATCTCTTATTTTTTAGAAGTTCAAAATTACCCAAGAAAAGTATAACACCAAAAAAATGATAAAGTTCCTTGATTCCAATGATATAGATTTTGACCTTTTAATATGCATTTGTAAATAAACTGATTAGATTTGCACCTTTCAGTATAGACCTATGAGTGGAAATAAATCTTTAATGCTTTTTGACGAGGGCAATAGTTGCGCTCAAGCAATCTTAGGGGCATTCGCCCACAGAGTTAACATCAACTTTGATACTGCCATAAAAATAGGATCAGGCTTAGGTGGTGGTTTAGGTGGCAAACAATATATATGCGGTGCTGTAAATGCTGGCGCTATACTACTTGGATTAAAATATAGCAATGGGGTTTCAGGCGACACCAAATCGAAAGAGGAAGTAGGCAAAATTGTAGCCAGCTATTTAGAGGAATGTGAGAAAGAACTAGGAAGTGTTGAATGCTGGGAACTTATGAAAACCGATATATCGAAAAAAGGAAACTCTTTTGAATCCAAAGAATTGGAAATATTGAGTAAGTCATGCAATAATATAGTTATTCAAACTGCAAGAATCTTAGAGAAATACTTAGAAGAAGAGTAATAATCACCCAAAGACGTTTTAGGCTCAGTCGACTTCTCTTTATTTTTTAAAAAAAAGGGGCTAAATTGTTGGTACATCGTGCAATCTTTAGTTAATTTGCTATAGATGTAAATAATACAACCATGTTATTAAAGCGTGTAACCCTAATAACCAACTTCCTTCTTTTAACATTATTAGTTGGAGCACAAGTAAACCAAGAGGATAGCCTAAAGAATTTGCTTAATGATTCCAAGGGCAGCCAAAAACTTCAACTACTATTTAAGCTATCCGAACTAAAAACTTACGATCCCGAAGGAATTGAATATGCAAAGGATGCCATAGATGTAGCAAAAAAGATTGATGAAAAATCTAAAGCTGACGCCGAACACAACTTGGGTTATATATATAGTTTACGTGGTCAAGATGATCAAGCTCTTGAATGTTTCAACAAATCACTTGAGATAAGCAAAAACAGTAATTACCTATTTGGCACCTTTAGAGCATTAGAGGGTATTGCTCAGGCCTATATGTATCTAGACTCTATTAAACTTTCAGAAAAAACATCACGATATCTTTTAGAACTAGCCCTTAAAAATGACAGTGTTAAACAAGAGGCCAATGCTTACTTTCAGCTTGGCAAGATTTGTGAACAAAATGAAAACTATGATAGTGCAATTGTATTGTTAAATAAAGCCTTAGAAATAAGAAAGACTATTAATGATAAAAAAGATATTGCAAAAACATATAATGGATTAGGGAAACTTTATTACGAAAAAGTTGATTACCCAAAATCAATAGACTATTATAATGATGCCATAAAAATCCGAGAAACAATCAATGATCCTGAAGGATTAGCTATTGCATACTTAAACTTTGGAAACACATTGAGCAGTATTGGAAAGTATCAACCTGCGCTTGAGCAATACCAAAAGGCATTAAAAACATTTGAACTAATAAAAAAACAAGATGGGATTGCTGTTTCATGTTTTGGTATTGGCAATGTTTACACAAACCTATCGCAAAGCACACTTGCCATTAAAGATAATGAAGCAAATTATAATAAAGCCCTTGAATACTATTCGCGCTCTTTAGAAATATACAAATCCATAGAAAGCAAATCAAAGGAAGGAAAAACGCTTCAGAATATTGCCATTGTTTATTCAAATTTGGCTACAAACGAATTTGTTTCAAAGTATGGCGAAAACTGGGAGGATTCATTAATTAAAATACCAAGTAAAACTATTACTAAATCATTCGAAAAATCGATTGAATACTACAACAAATCTCTTGAAATTTTCAAAAGCACAAAGGATGAAGTCGAAATTTCAAACGTTGATATAAACCTCGGATCAACCTACAGCTGGACAAGAGATTGGAATCGTGCTAATAAATACCTATACGAAGGTCTTGAACTTGCTAGAAAGCTTAACCTCCCATATGGAAAGGTAAATGCGCTATACTCCCTTGGAGAAAGCAACATGAGTCAAAAAAACATGGCTCAAGCAGAAGCAAATTTCCTTGAATGTCTAAAGCTTGCAAAAGAACTTGAAATAAAAGATGTTGTTCGATACTCTTACGAAAAGTTATCAAATCTTTATGAGCAAACGGGAGATATTCAAAAAGCCCTATACTACAATAAACTTTTTGTAAAAATAAAGGATGAAATTTTCAGCGAAGAGAGCCAAAAGGCAATCACTGAAATGCAAACAAAGTATGAAACTGAAAAGAAAGACCTCGCCTTAAGCCTTCAGGATTCGAAAATTAAAAAACAAAGGTTAACAATTTATGCTGCAGCTATAGGTGCTTTCCTTATCCTTTTAGTTGCACTACTATTGCTGAAGATGTTCAAAGAAAAGCAAAAGGCTAATCAAATACTTGAAGAAAAGAACGAACTCATTACAGAGCAAAAGAAAGAGATTACCGATAGCATCCGTTACGCAAGTCGTATTCAGAGAGCTATTCTTCCATCTGACGAAATACTTCTACAAACATTACCAGAACATTTTGTAGTTTACCTACCCCGAGATATTGTTAGTGGTGACTTTTTCTGGTTAAGCCAGCAGGGTGGTAAAATTGTAATTGTGGCTGCCGATTGTACTGGACATGGTGTACCTGGTGCTTTTATGAGTATGCTAGGCGTTTCATTCCTTTACGAGATAGTAAACAAAGAGGGAATTCTTCAACCTGCGGCCATCCTCAACTTCCTTCGCGAACGGGTTAAAAGCACACTATCGCAAACAGGGAAAAAAGATGAGGCAAAGGATGGCATGGATATATCGCTTTGCGTATTCGATCCCAACGAAATGAAGCTTGAATGGGCTGGTGCATATAACCCACTATATATCATCCGCAAAGGAGAACTTATGGAATTCAAGGCAGATAAAATGCCAATTGCTATCCATATGAACGACCATCTTTCATTTACAAATAATGAGATACCCGTTCAAAAAGGAGATACCTTCTATATTTCGTCTGATGGTTATGCCGATCAATTCGGCGGAGCCGATGGCCGTAAATTCATGTCGAAGAAGTACAAAGAGATGATCCTTCAGATTTGGGACAAACCAATGAATGAGCAAAAAGAAATTATTCATAAAACCCATCTTGATTGGAAAGGAAATCACGAACAAGTCGATGACATCCTAGTATTTGGGGTTAGAGTGTAAATATAGTGACAAGTGACAAGTGACAAGTGACGAGTTACAGTATAAAACCAAGCATAGTGATACAATAACCACAAGCACATATCAAGAAACTTAATAATTGTTTTTTTATTCTACCTTTGACCGCTCAAAATTTTAACTCATAACAAATGAAGTCGGGTAAACTTTTCATAGCAATACTAGCGCTAGCTATTGCATTTGTAAGATGCAGTGCCCCAAAAACGGTAGTTGTTGAAACAAAGGATCCAAGTATCCAAAAACTTCAAGATGCAAACAATGCATTTAGCGCAGGAGATTACCAGAAAGCATTAACCAACTATGAGGAGATTGTTGAGCTAAAGAAACTCGAAAAGAAGCGCCCTGATAGTACAATATATCAAAATGCTGGTATTTCTGCATGGGAGCTGAAGCAAACTGACAAAGCAATTCAGTACCTTGAAATCGCAAAACGGTACCCAATAGCAACAGATAAAACCTATTCAATCCTTGCAAAGATCTTCCTTGAAAAAGATAATCTATCAAAAGAGATAACAAATCTAGAGGCATACACTACTAAATACCCTCAAGGCTCCGAAATTCAGGCAATGCGCAAGCAACTATTTAATGCTTATTTGAAAAGTGAGAACTGGGATTCGTCTTATAAACTATGGACAAGCATCGATCCTAAAGATCAGAATGATGCCAAAATGCTTAATAGCTATTTCAAGGTTTGCGAAAAGCTAAACTACAAAAATCAACTCGACGGAGTAGCTCAAAAACTTTTAAAAGCCGATGCTAATAATATTGATGCCCTTGAACATTTTGCGGAAAAGTACTACTGGCTAGCAGAAAACAGCTACATTAAAGAGATGAAGGCATATAATGAACACAAAACACAGGAACAATATCAGAAATTATTGGCAGCATTTAAGGTTTTAAATGAAAACTATAAGATTTCAAGAGATTATTTCCTACGTCTCTACCAAATTTCTCCAAAATCGAGGTACGCAACATTCCTAGGGAATATCTTCACTCGCTTTGAGAATAAAGAAAAGGCCGATTACTACTACAATCTGGCTAAGAAAAAATAATATTTTAGGCTATTAGGCTGTAGTCTATTAGAAAAATAGCCTTTATACTTTAATGTTAAATCCAAGATCTACCTCAGAGGCTGGTAGACCTCCCCTGATGCCCCAATTCTCTAAAGAGGGTTCATTGATTGTAATTGTTATATCATCCTTAGGAATACCAGGATTTGAGCCCAAAGAATCTACAATCATCCTGTAAAGAGCCTTTTTCGCTTCAAACGACCGACCTTTGAACATAGTTATTCCTATAATAGTGTACTGTTTACTCCGACCAACATGTTCAAAGTTGTCAGTATCCAACTCATAAAGCATTTGTCGACGATCATGATCGGGAATCTTAATAGTTTCAATAAGTGCTTGATGTACTTTATCGAGTAAAGCTTTTTTATATTCGGGTGTAAAACCCTTCTCAATTTCAATTCGAACTAGAGGCATTGGTAAGATTTGTTTATTTAGTTGCTAAAGCAAATTTATTTTAATTAATACTGACCCAGCAGTTGTGGGAGAAGTATGTAGATCCTTCGCTAACGCTCAGTATGACAAAACTAGCTATTTCCAGACACCATTAACAATCGATCCGCAAAATTTACACTTCCCTTCGTTAAGGTTATTCGATATTATTGAGAAACCAATTCGCTCAACAACAACCTTTTTGCACGATGGGCAAATCGTATCCTCGGTACCTGCAATTGGTACATTTCCAATGTAAACGAATTTACACCCAGCATTTCTTGCAATTTCCCTTGCTTTAAGTAAAGTGTTTACGGGTGTTTGAGGAAGCTGCGTAAGCTTATACAACGGGTAAAAACGGCTAAAATGAAGTGGATACTCCGAAAAACCGTTTTCAACAAGCCAATCACACATCTTCTTAATCATATCAAAATCGTCAGTCCATGAGGGGACTATTAGATTTGTAATTTCAAGCCAAACATTATTATCCTTCAGCGTTTTTAGTGTGTTTAGCACAGGTTGTAATTTACCTGCATTCAGCTTTAAGTAAATTGCATCGCTATACGATTTCAGGTTAATATTGGCTGCATCCAAATAAGGTGCAAGCGCCTTAAGCGGCTCATCATTTATGTATCCGTTTGAAATGAACACATTCTTAATACCCTTAGTTTTAGCAAGTTTGGCTGTATCAAACACGTACTCATAGAATGATATTGGCTCCGAGTATGTGTAAGCAATTGATTCACAACCGCTTTTAATACACTCCTCGATAACCTTATCGGGCATTAGATCAAAATTCTTTGTATCCTTTGGGCTTGTTTGTGAAATATCCCAGTTCTGGCAGTTTAAACAGGCAAAGTTGCAACCAGCGGTTGCAATTGAAAAGGCTCTTGAATTGGGCAAGAAATGCAGCAAAGGCTTTTTCTCAATCGGATCAATATGTATAGCACAAGGATTGCCGTAAGCAATGGAGTAAAGCTTATCGTTATGGTTAATACGATTATGGCAAACACTAGTTTCTCCGGGTTTCAGCGTACACTCATTTGGACAAATTCCGCATTTTACACCACGTGGAGTATTTGAGTAATAAATAGCTTCTCGACTCCACTTCCAAAGGTCATCGAAACGTTTGCCTTTCCCAAAACTTAAAGCATCGGCACATAGTACACCCCCTGCGCAAATCATGCTTTGCTTTATGAACTCCCGCTTGCTAATCTTTCTCGTTTTAACCATATAAAAGGTGCAACTATATGACCTCACAATTTACTTTTCTTGGGAATAAAACTCAACCCTATTGCCAAAAAATTTATCCCCGCAATAACAAAACATGAATTTATTAGTCCAATTAAAGGCAGAAGAAAAATAGTAACTAAAATTACTCCTAATGCAGAGCCGATTAAATCAGCAGCATAAGTTACAGGGGCAGATTTTGCTGAATTATTAGATAGTATCTTTGTTGCAACCACATACTGAAACCCCACAATCCCTGATGGGATAATTGTTATGACTAGAAAAATTGTAAAGAATAAAAAGTTCGCAGTCATTCCCTTTTGCAAATACCAAACTAACGGAAGAATTAACATAAACACGGCTAGTAGAGCCTGAGAGGTAGTAAAGTGTTTCTTGGTTATGCTGAATTTACTTGCCACAATAGAACCCGCTGCTAGTCCACCCATAAATACTGCAATTATCAGCCCTATTGCAGAGTATACGTTACCAAAAACAATTTGAAAAAAGAAAATAAGAAGCAGTTCTATTGAGGAAGCAGAGAATCCAGCAACATACATCCCCTTTGATGCAGATGGAAAGAAAAATATAGGGACAAGCAGTAGAATTGGTATAATTATCATGAACCAATTTGAACCGCTATACTGTGATGCAAATTTCAAGGTCTCGTAAAAAACGGGGACGGGTTTTGAATCAGTATTAATTATCCGTTTCTCCTCAATACTCTTTTTAATAAGATCGCCCCTTAGCTGAATTGAGAAATCATCGATATAGAAAGGGTTTACATAGCTGGTTTTTACTCCACTTTGCATAGCAACTTCCGAAATCTTTAGGTTAATTTGATTATCGGATGCAAGCAGATAGTCCTTTTCGCCAGAAATTATCTCAACATTTTTGAAATTCCTTTTTAAGGTTTGGTATATCGAAGCTTCTATGTCGGCTTTAATCGGGCTGATATAATTTCCAACAGAGGGTAATCCATAAATAACTATTGCATCTACCGAAAGTCTTTTCTTTAAAATTTGCAGAAACTCCTGGGTGTAGAACCGATTGACTTGAAGACTTGATGGTTCGGGGATAGCAAAAATAGCTACATCGTAAGTTTTACTGGTAATCCGAATAAATCGTCGGCCATCCTGCTCAATGTATTTAAGTCGAGAATCGTTAGGTAATGGTTTATACTTTGTCGCCATTCTCACAAGAAGTGGATTCATCTCAAGGTAATCAACACTCTTTACCGATGGGTATTTCAGGATCTCCTCTATCATTCCAGAAACACCCCCTGAAACAATTAAAATATTTTCAGGATTACGCTTTTGAAGCATTGCATAATGGACATTCTCCTCGTTAAGAATTGTATTATCGGTAGTAAACAGTAACGACCCGTTTGAGTAAAAATTATACTGTCCAGCACTTTCAGTTATTGTGATGTTTCCATAGTAAGTTTCCTTACTCTCTAGCACTTTTTGATTGACAAACAGGAAAGATTTAAGGCCTGTTTCAACTGGAAAAATGGAAATAAGAAGTAAAAATATCAATGTAAATGCACTCGCAACAAGGTAAATCCTGCTCTTAAAGGATACGAAAAGAGAAACTGAGATGATCAGCAATAAAATAATTAGCGACTGGAGTATTGTTAACCATTGAATGAATACGAACGAAACAACAAGCCCCCCTACAAAACTACCAACCGATTCAAACGCGTAAACCTTTATGAATCCTTCTGTTTGATTACAAAATATTCGGACAAACAATGCGTATACAAATCCTATCAGTAAGCAGATTGGGGTAAGTATAATCAGCAATAAAATAAGAAAACTCAAAGGGCTTACCATCACACCAACTGGAAAGATTTGATTTTTCAGCAGAACAATTATTACGCTAAAAACTATTGGTAACACACCTAGAATAAACAGAATAAAGGCAAGCAGTCTATCCTCGCTCATCGTGTTTTTCCGAAATCTTCCAATATAAGCTCCAATTCCTGTTAATAGCATCCATACGCCAAGCGTCCATGCCATCATTAACTCATTACCTTCAAAAACAGTGGTTATTTGACGCATTAGTAATACTTGAACAACAGTTCCGATAAAACCTGATAGTAGGATTAAATACTTAAGGTTCGATTCGCTGATTTCTGATTCTTCATTAACAGTTTGCTTTACCTCTATCTTAGTTGACTTAAATAGATTTATATAGAATCGCCAATGCCATAAAAGATGGAAGATTGCTACAAAACTCAACCCAATGGCAAAATCTACATGCCATTTAAGAGCCGTTTTCACGAAGCCCCACTCCAGCTTATAGTTAATTTGAATAGCAAGTAGCAATCCCAGAATTACTGTTACAAAAAAGGTGATCAAGAGGATTGCATTCCATATTTTTCGATGTAACAAAAGGCTCATCAACCCAAGCCTAACCAGTAAGGAGGTCAACAGGTAAAGGAAAATTGAAATAATGCCAATTGGAATAAGTAGGTATGGAGTGTTTGAAAGCATTGAATAGTTTATTTTGGATACTGAATAGTTTTGTCATTCTGAACGACAGCAAGAGAAGCATCTTTCCAATAACGTGTAACTTTTAACTCGTAATTTGTCACTATCAGAAAAGATCCTTCGCTTCGCTCAGGATGACAACTTATTTTGATCTTTATTAAAAGCAACAAATTTCTACTCTAGCCTCCCTTTAAATTCTTTTTCCTCAAAAACAATCGCCTCGTAGGTATAGATATCGGCATCTTTCCAGCCATCCCAGCCTATAAAAGCCTTATCCTGGGCACAATGGCCAAGAAACTCTTCAAGATTCCATCCTGTTCCTGCAGCAACTTGTGGTAAGAATGTACCCGAACGGCCACCCTTTTTGATATAGATTCCATGCTTCCCAAGCACTATCTCGCTGATTGAATTTATCTTCTTAAGTGGTGTAAGCACTGAAATCTCAATTTCGAGCTTTGGTACCTCAGAGTTTACAACAGGCGTAAACCGATAATCCTCGGTAGCCGAAGCAATAGCCATCGATTGAACAACTTTGTACAAAGATTGGTCAGGGTTAAAACTCCCTATACAACCTCTTAGCTGGCCCGCTTCCTTCAAGGTTACAAAAGCACCAGCTTTTACAAGTAAACTCGAGGATAACCTACTTTCATCCAATCTCTCAGTTTTCCCATTCTTAAGGTAATCGGATATGGTTTTTCGAGCAATCTTTAAAAGCTCAATCTTATCCTCTTCTGTCAATACAAACTGTGATTTTTCCACTTTCTTTTCTGTTTTAATTGCACAAATTGCATAGTAACCAACAACTCTATTCTTATCGCCATACTGTGGTGAGTCGCCAGAGTTTTTATACAAGATTTTTTTGTAAGAAATATCGTTTCGATCTTGTGTAATATTTAAAAGAGTTAGCGTTGATGTCCATCCACACATTGCAGTAATCAAATTTGAATAGCCCTTACTCTCATCCTTCAGCTTAACTAACATAAATTTTTGTGGAGAATTGGTGAGTACTGCATCAGCCATTGCATCATCGGATTGTTTGGCGTCATCGTACAATGGATAGTGTGAAAAATCGGTACTAATCACAAACAGGTTATCCTCATTAAAGAATGGTTTTAAAGCGTCAGCCAAACTCATACAGGTTGATTGTGATTCCCCTCCAATGATTATTGGGATAATTGTAAATGGATTCTTAAGCCAGTACTGTAAGAATGGCAATTGAACCTCAATGCTATGCTCTTTTTGATGTGGTTGAATATCACCGTTAATCACTTTGTATTTCTTGTCGAGCCATTGAGCAAGAGTATCGACTTCAACCTTACCAAGGGGTGTGATAAAATCACCATGAGAGTAAACCGATGCTCCATCAAAATACATGGTGTGGCTAGAGCCGATTATAAAAACATGCTTAAATTTTCTATTCCGATCAATCTGTTTGTACGATGCAGAAGCCACTCCCCCGGAAAAAACATAACCTGCATGAGGGACAATTACAGCTAGTGGCTGCTTTTCTAATACAACTGGGGCTTCGTTAAAGAATCCCTCAAGCATTTTAACCAGTTCGGTTTTATCTGAAGGATAGAATGAGCCAGCAACAACTGGTTGCTTATCAATTTTGGTTTGTACTTTTTCCGATACTTGGCTTTTGCAGGAGATGATAGGAAATATCAGCCCCAGAGCGATGATTAACCTTAAGATTTTTACATGCATTGCTTTGTATCTATAGTTGATACTTTATTACCTTGTCAAGCTGAACGTTCGTCTCGCCTTGGCGGGAAAGCGAAGCATCTGTAATATAAAAAATAGATCCTTCGCTTTGCTCAGGATGACACCTCTATTCTAATTTACATTTCAATCAAATTTATTCAAAAAAACAATTGGTTGTCAAACAAAAACTGACTTGAATCAAATCTGGCTTAATTATTGATAATTTCTTATTTTTACTAAATAAACTAATTACCATGAAATCAAAACTTCTATTAACCACCACATTAATCTTTGCTATTGTTCTATTTTTCAGTTGCAAAAAAGACGATAATAACAGTAAAAAACCGATTGATTTTACGGTTAAACTAGATGGTTCTATTATCTCAGGGCCATACATTGCTAGCTATTCAGTTGCAAAGGAGAGTGTATTGCGCTCAATCCCTCAAATGTATATTGATTCTGCAAGGTGTCTCCTGCACGTTGCTTACCAGCACACTTCACATGGTACCCATGTAACCCGTGGGTTATTTGGATTAAAGGACTATAAAACGGGCGACAATACCCTATTTGGCATCACTAATAATGACTTGACCACCAATAAACTCGATTTCCACGACAACGCTATGGAAAGTTATGCCGCAGCTGGTGTCGATGCAGCAGATTTAAGCCGTAATGAAACTGCATTTATACAAGCCACAAGAAACTTCCTTGATGATCCCGACAATGCTCAAATTAACCTAATTGTATGGTCATGGTGTAGTATTATGGGCCATAGTGTGTCTACGAATTATTTACCAGGTATGCAAACACTAATAAACGAGTATGGTAAGAATGGTACTAAAATTGGAACAGGTACTGGGCAAAGAAAGCAGCCAGTATATTTTGTATTCCTCACTGGACATGCCGAAACAGACAATGTAGGTGATGGCAAACCAAAGAATCAAGCGGATTTGATAATCAATTTCTGCAATACAAACCATCAACTATGCCTTGACTATTACAGCATTGACACTCATAACATGAGCGATACCTATTATTCTGATACTGACGACAATGGTATCTCCGCCACATATGGGGGAAACTTTTATGAGGATTGGCAAAACTCACATACTCAAGGTCAACACTGGTATGAGAACAAGGAAACTGATGGTAGTGTTACAGTCGGAGAACACAACACACAGCACATTACAGCAAACCGCAAAGCTTATGCAATGTGGTGGATAATGGCTAGGATAGTTGGTTGGGATGGAACATCAAAATAATTTTATTCAACTTTTTTGTTCCTAATATAAAAAGTTGAAATACTGCTAACTATTATTGCAAGTCCTAGAATAAAAATCCACCAAGGAAAACTAGTGGGAATGTAAAGCAGTGCTTTCTCCATTAGCTTTGTTGTATTTGAAGGGGAAAATATTTCAGCAAAACTGAAATAGGTTAGCATGTATTTTACATAATCGAATACAAAACCAATTATTAGAACAACCGAACCTACAATAAGCAGCATCCACTCAAGCATGCTAATTCTTGTTTGTATATTCTGACTGGTTAATTTTGAGATGAGTAATGCAAAAGCAATCATCGCTAAAGAAACAATTACAGGAGCAACAACAGGACCAACCCATGTAGTTGGAATTAGGAATAGGACATCCCATGTTAAAAGGCTTTCAGGCCAGTTAAGTACCACTTTAAGAAAAACATAGTAGAAAATATCCCAAATAGCGAAGCTGTAAAGAAATAATCCGAACTTTTCGGTTCTATTTCTACCTGCAATAAATCCAGCACCAAGCAGCATAACAACTGTTGCTAATTCACGAAAAACTTCAACTATTGCAATATCCTTATCCATCATCTTCATAGGGAAAAAGAAACCTTCAGGGTAGTAAAGTTTTCTTAAATAAACCACTACAGAAGTTTCAAGAAATGCCATTGCAATACTAAACAGGGTAATCCAAATGTAGATTCGTAATATTGATGAGGTTTTCATAGGGATGAATTACATTAATCAAAACAAATTAACTAGCTTTACAAATATTAATCAAACAATATTATACAAAAATGAATACAATACCATTTCAAACCGTTAACTGGGATTCAATTCCTAAAACTGAGCACAAAGGGGAAACTGGAATGGCCTACTGGCAAACCGTTCAGCTCGATGGATTAAGGATTAGAGTAGTAGAATACTCGCCTAACTACAAAGCCGATCACTGGTGCACAAAGGGTCATATAATATATTGTATTGAGGGGGAAATGGTTTCAGAATTAAAAGATGGCACTAAAAGCATATTAAAAAAGGGGATGTCATATCATGTTACCGACGATGACATCAACCCTCATCGTTCAACAACTACCGGAGGTTGTAAACTTTTTATTATTGATGGGAATTTTTTAAACCCAACCAAATAATTTTCACCATTTAATTTCAAGTTGACTTCAATCTTTTTTGTAATTTGTAATCAACAAACACCTTACAAAAATGACCAGAAACATTTTGCGCTATTTACTAATAGCAATTATCGTGATAATTGCTATATCAGGAATATCAGGAGGTGTAAGCCTCATGATAGATCCATCGGGTGCCAATATTCAGATAAATACTTCTTTACTTGAAAGCACAATCTTTCATAACTTCTTAGTACCCGGAGTCATTCTTTTCCTACTTCTTGGAATCTTTCCACTTATCGCTGCTTTTGGTTTAATGACCCGAAAAAAATCTAAATTTTTAAATCGATTCAACCCTTACAAGAAAAAACATTGGGCATGGGCATATTCCATTTACTGCGGAATAATGTTGATTTTATGGATTGATTTTCAGGTAATGATGATAGGTGGTGGCTATATACTTCAATCAATTTACGCTATACTTGGTGTTATTGTAATAATATTAACCCTATTACCGTCAACCATTCGTTTCTATAAGATTAAAAAGTAACTCACTATTTTTTCACTCTACCCTTTGCAATATCACAATATGCAAACGTTTTCATATTGACTAATATCATTTTAGGTCGATTTACTTTTTCGTAACTTTACCTCCTGAAATAGAAAATAAAAAAACCTAAAAATATCATCACATGAACATTCAGGAAATGGTTAACAAGCACAAGCTGCTTAAAACCTGGAAGTATGAGTGGAAAGCTCTTCACAGAGGTTATACCGATAAGACCCTTTACATCAATGTTGGATCAAACGAGGTAACTGAGAAAGTTGTTCCCCCTCAAATGAAAGAGAAGTTCATTGGAGGTAAAGGCTATGACCTTCGTCTACTTTGGGATGCAACAAAACCCAATACAAAGTGGAACGATCCTGAGAATGAAATCGTAATCTCTTCCGGCCCTATTGGTGGTATTACACAATATTCAGGAACAGGAAAATCAATTGTTTGCTCTATATCTCCACAAACCGATATCGTAATCGATAGCAACGTAGGTGGTTTCTTTGGTCCTTTCCTCAAATTCTCTGGTTTTGATGCAATTGAAATACAAGGGAAAGCCAATAATGAGATTATTATTTACATTGATGGAATCGAGCATAAAATAGAAATTTTTGAAGCACCAGCAGAACCTATCGATAGCCACGTCCTTGGAGAAGTTCTTAGCGATATGTTTGCAAAGGATGAATCAGAGAAAAAAAATATTGGAATTATTTCCGCTGGTGTAGCCGCTGACCATAGTCTTTTAGGCATGCTTAACTTCACTTTTTATGACAATAAGCGTAAATGTGTTAGATTAAAACAAGCAGGTCGTGGAGGTATCGGTACAGTTTTCCGTGACAAAAGAATTAAAGCAATTGTTTGTAAGATTCCTGGAGTAAAGGGTAATCTTAACGATGTTGCAAACCTTGAAGCCATTTCCGAACGTGGTCGTAGATTTAATAAGGAAATTCGCGATTTGGACGACAAACAATGCCAAATGCGCTCAAAGGGTACTGCACACCTCGTTGAAATTATGAACGATTACGATCTTCTACCTACCTGTAATTACCAGTATGGTTCTCATAAAGATTCTGGCAAAATTCACTCCGAGGTTTGGAAGAGTTACTTTACCCAGGGAGTACCCGATGGTTGTTGGATTGGTTGTAACATGGCCTGCGCAAAAGGGGTTGATAAGTTTAAACTAAAAACTGGTCCTTACAAAGGTGAAGAGGTTATAGTTGATGGCCCTGAGTACGAAACAGCTGCAGGGTTAGGTTCAAACTGTGGCATTTTCGATCCTGAGTACGTTATTGAAACGAACTTTTATTGCGATACTTATGGCATTTGTACAATATCATGGGGTACAACTGTTGCTTTCATTATGGAATGCTACGAAAGAGGCGTACTAAATAAAGAACGTACTGGCGGGCTAGATTTAAAATTTGGCAGCAAGGATGATGCATTAGAACTCATACATCAACTTGGGAGAGGCGAAGGATTTGGCAAAATTGCAGGATTGGGTGTTCGTAAGCTAAAAGAGTATTTTGTTAAAAATTTCGGTGCCGACGCGCAGCTAATGCAGGATATCGGAATGGAAAATAAAGGTTTGGAGTATAGCCAGTATATTTCTAAAGAATCGCTTGCTCAGCAAGGTGGTTATGCGATGACTAACAAAGGTCCTCAGCATGATGAGGCTTGGCTTATATTTATGGATATGGTTAACAATCATATTCCAACCTTTGAGAAAAAAGCTGAAGCATTACATTACTTTCCAATGTTCCGTACATGGTTTGGTCTACAAGGCCTTTGTAAACTTCCTTGGAACGACGTTGAACCAGAAGATAACGCAACAACTACAGAGCCAGCAAAGGTACCTGAGCATGTTGATAACTATGTAACAATATACAATGCTGTTACAGGTAGTAACATCGATAAGGACGGCATTATTCGTCAGAGTGAAAGGGTTTATAACTTCCAACGTATCTTCAATATTCGTCGTGGTTATGGACTTCGCAAACAAGATGCTCAACCCTACCGCGCGTGTGGCCCTGTAACCAAAGAGGAGTACTTAAGCCGTCAGGAACGTTACGACAAACAGCTCAAAGAATTGGTTGGTGTTGATCCAACGAAGATGAGCCTTGAAGAAAAAATGGCTGCAATGCGTGCTTATCGCGAAGATCGCTATGAAAAATTACTTGATGCGGTTTACAAACGTCGTGGTTGGACTAGCAATGGTGTTCCTAAAGTTGAACACTTAAAAGAGATCGGAATGGATCTACCAGAACTAATTGAAGTAGTAAAACCTTTGCAATAACACAAAAAAGACCGTCTAACTGACGGTCTTTTTTTATAATCAACTTCTATAAATTATAATAAAATTTCAAAAAAACTTTTGGAGCAAGTATATCAACATCCTCTGGATTATCTCCAAAATAAGGACTCATACCCGCATGAACATGTAATGCAATGCTAAACTTTCCAGCATTATAGCAAGGTCCAACCATTATTCCATAGTTAATTCCTTTAAGAGATTCATCCCATAATTCGTTTGATAATACACTGAAAGCAAAGTAACCACCTAGTTGAAGGCGAACCTTTGAATCACTAGGGTATTCTCCTAAATATTGTGTACCAATATCAAACCGAGAGCCTTCAACTTCACCAAGCGTATTGCTTTCCATTTTTGCCTTTTCGTACTCAAAATAACCACCTATCCTGAAATAAGGAAAAACCTTATAAGCATAATTAAAGTTGAGTATTACATCCTGATTATACTTAAACCAGAAGTCTCCACCACTAGTGTTTGTG